>LULG01000096.1_pt1 | contig 33799 bp, 54 predicted proteins | sample 728211 | NCBI WGS metagenome assembly LULG01 (sample SAMN03860295, study PRJNA289734) | marine metagenome | biome: seawater column; feature: ocean; material: water; isolation source: Red Sea water column Station 169 - depth 200m | place: Saudi Arabia: Red Sea | collected 2011-10-15 | depth 200 m | reverse complement strand
CTCACTGGTGGTCGCGCCCTCGTCCACGGTATTTCTATGCACGTCGATCACGGAGCAGGCAATAGCGCCAAGATGCACGTTGGCGGTCAGGCCAATGCAACGGTAGCCGCAGGCACCGCTCACACCAACAGCACTACCGAAACCGCCTTGTCTTCCTTTACGATCCCGGCAAGCACTTTGGTCGCGGGGTCCACTATTCGGGTTTGGGGCCAAGGGATTGCTACCGCAACCAACAGCACCGATACGCTTACCACCTTCTTGCGGCTCGGCACCAGCACCACCACTGCGTCAAACGAGGCTGTCTTTACCTCGGCTGCTGTCGATGTGGCAGATGACGATATCTTCTGCCTTCAAGCTGTGATTCAAGTCCGCACTGCTGGCTCAAGCGGCACTGCTGTTGCAATGGTTTCTTACCAAGACCCTGACGCGACAGGCACCGCCCCCAAGTGGAATGTCAAAGCGAGCTTTACGCTCAATGTTCGTTGTAGACATCGTCAACCCCTCCACCTGATCTCCAACCCAAGGAGGGCTGACCAATGGCCAGCGGATTTGTTGTAAATGACGCCGAAGTCACGGGCATTGGTACGTCCTATGCTTCTGGCAAGGTCATCACCCTGCATGAGGACGTTACTGCCGATGCAAAGTCTCTTCATGGAGAGCTGCCCGGCGGTGGCGCCACCTGGTCGCACATTGACCTCGTGCTGGACGCTACATCTGGATCGCCAACCACGGTTGAGGCGTATTTGACTTGGGATTCCACTGGCGATGATATTGCCGCTGGCCCCACCCAGAACGCCCTGAACCTGGTAGCAGGTCTGACCGACACCTCGTTGGTCATGGCCTCGCTGACCCTTGGCGTGACACCGCACGCGGCAGCGTCGCAGTCGGCAGCTGGAAAGTGCTATCTGTTCATCAAGGTTGATGCTGGAGCGGTCACCCTCAAGAAGGCCCGGCTGCACTGGTACACCGTTTCATCGAGGCCGTAGACATGAGTTTTGGCAACAGCTTCTTTGGAACGCCGCGCACCGTTCTTAACGATCTTGAGGTTGATGTAAGCACCCTTGTGGCCGATGCGGTGAACGACCGTATCGGAATTGGCGACACGGCCCCAGGGACTACGCTTCAAGTCAAGGGTGAAGCGCCCTATGTGACGATTCAGAACTCCACCTCCGAGAACAGCGACGGGGGCTGTGAGTCGAAGATTATTTTTGAAGATCACGCCAATGCGTCGCTGGGCCAGATCGAGGTCAGTCACAGCGGATCTTCAGACGACACTAAGGGCAAGATGACCTTGTCTACCCACACCGGGTCGTCCCTGACCGTTGCGGTCACCATTGATGAGGCGCAGAAGGTAACAGCCGCAGGCGACGTGCAAGTCACTGGCGACATCATCATTGACGATGGCGGATCCCTGAAGGAAGCAGGCGGCACTGCTGCGTTTACCTTCGACGGCTCTGGGCACGTAACCAAGATCGGGCAAGACTCACCCAGCTCTGGTCAGTTCCTCAAATGGGATGGCTCTAAGGCTGTCTGGGATGCCGCTTCGGGAGAGGTCGCGGGATCTGTCGCTGCTGATGATATTAGTGCCGGTGACGACGCGATCAACCTGACGACCACTGCCGGTAACATCACGATTGATGCCCAAGGTGATGACACTGACATCATCTTCAAGGGCACTGATGGGGGCGCCGATACGACCTTCTTGACCATCGACGGGTCCGAAGCAGGAAAGGCTACCTTCAACGATCAGGTAGTTATCGGGGACGGCAAACTCGTCCTGAACGCTACCGCAGTCGGGGCTACCGCTGCTGAGATCAACGCTGCCTGTGACGCATCGGCTCGATCTGCCGCAGTGATCGCTGTTGCAGACGACCACTTCATGTTTCTCGACGGCGGCGCCACAGGTGACGTTAAGGTCGAGTCAATCGCCGATCTCGTTAGCGGAATCGCAGGAACAGGGCTCAGCGCTTCCAGCGGCCAGCTTAGTTATGACGGATCGCTTAGTGGCGGCGCTCTGGCTTTCGGGAACGGGCAGAACGCAACAGCAAGTGTTGACGCTACCGCCCACGACACTGCCGGTAAGAACCTGACCGTTACAGCAGGCAAGCCCACAGCGGGCACTACCAGCAACATTGCAGGTGGAAGCCTGACTCTACAGGGCGGTCAAGGTAAAGGTTCTGGGGCTGGTGGTGACATCGTCTTCCAGACCGCGAATGCAGCGGGCTCAGGTAGCAGCCTAAACGCTCACGCTACCGCCTTGACGATCAGCGACGACAAGAGCGCAACATTTACTGGGCATGTGATCATCGCAGAGAGCACTGCGCTGAAGTGCGGCAGCGCGGATATCTTGTCCGACAGCAGCGGCACCATGACCCTGTCAAACATCGATGCGCTGGATGCCACGACTGAGTCCACCATTGAAGCAGCGATTGACACCCTCTCCAACCTGACCACCGTGGGCACTATCGGAACCGGGACCTGGCAGGGCACCGCCATCGCTTCTGCCTATCTGGATGCCGACACTGCTCACCTGTCTGGAACCCAGACCTTCACCGGGGCCAAGACATTCTCGGCTGATGTGGTCATCTCTGGCACGACCCCTCAGCTAACTATCGGAGACGGTGGAGGGGAAGACACCCTGCTGGTCTTTGATGGTGCAGCTGCTGACTGGCGCATGGGCATCGATGACGGCACGGATATTCTTGAGATTGGCGTGGGCGCCTCTCACGGCACAACCACCGCTATCGGTGTCAACGCCAACGCTCAGACCCAAGTGCTCGCAGCATTCGCAGCCAACGTGGCAGGAACCTTCGGCACCTTCGCTGACGGGGATGGCACTCCATCGGTCGCCACCGGTAACCTCTGGAAGCATCACGCCTCGTCCCAGACCATCACGATGTTCGATGACGGCATCGCGGGCCAGACAATCCATGTGATCTCCACCGCTGCTATTACCTACGACGTGACGGGGACCAACCTCAAGGGCGGTAGCACCGATATCGTCACAGCAAGCGGTGACATTACGTCCTGGTTCTTCGATGGAACCAACTGGTATCTCATCCAGTTCATGGACGTGTCGGCTGACATGTCGAGCGTGGGTGGCGGCGGAGGAAGCACGGACCTCAATGGTTTGGATGCCGCTACAGTAGATGTGGCCGCCGACAGCATCGGAATCATCGATGCCAACGACAGCAATAACTCCAAGAAGGAGAGCATTGCAGATCTGGCCAGCGCGATGGCCGGTGCGGGCGTCACTGCTACAAACGGTGTATTTTCCGTCACGACTGGATCGAGCGGGCCAACCCCTGCCGCGAGTTCAGCCGAAAACATCATCGCTTTCCAAGTATTTACTTAGGAGTCTTAAATGGCCACATTTACCAAAGCCCACCTGTCCGGCGCCGCAGACGGCCTGGCAGTCAAGGTTGCAGCCACGTCATCTACCGGCACAACCATCCATACAGCCGTAGCCGGAACGACTGCTGGAACTTTTGACGAGATTTGGCTGTGGGCCACAAATACCAGCGCCGCCGCAGTGAAGCTAACGATCGAGTGGGGCACCACCACGGCAGCAGACGGAAACATTGAAGTCACGATCCCGCCAGAGCAGGGCTTGATGCAAGTCGTTCCCGGATTGATTTTGCACAACACCAAGGTGGTGACAGCCTTTGCCGCGTCAGCCAACGTGATTTGCATTCACGGCTTTGTAAACAGTATTGCGTGATTTATGAGTAGACGTTCACGAGAAAACCGCATGGTGGGCTACTACGGTAGCCGCTCTGAGCTTGGTGCTCACTGGCGAACCATTTGGGACCTGGACTTCAAAAACAACGCGCTATCTGCCGGTGCTCTTGTAGAGAACGCTGGCGGCGACGGAACAATTACAACCCTCGACGGGGCCCAGTACCACTATCGGTGCAGTAATGCTGGCAACGAATCCGCCACGGTAACGGCAGATACTGGGATTGTTGTGGATTTCTCTGGAACCGGATCTGCTCAAAGCCGAATCGCGTGGGTAGTCCCACAGGCCGGGCTGAGGCTGGCAGACGGCGCCTACCCCAGGCTTAGAGTGAGTTGCTCGTTCAGCGGGCTGACCTTTAGCAATAACGGGGACTATATCGCAGTAGGCCTTTTCGGGATGTATAACAACAGTGGAACGCCTCGCGGTCCTGCCGTGTGGGCTCGCTATGATTGTGCATCAACGGGGCCGCTGGATGCTGACTACACAGGCGAGTCTGTGCAGTCGTTTGGAACGGCCACCTCTTCAACCAAGACCTTGAGCCCTTTCGTAGACCCTGACGGATCGGCAAACACGACCGGGGTTCTCACGGTAGAGGATGCCGGGCAGGGCATTTTTTATATCCGAGGGAATGACGGGACAACCGACATTAAAATCGGGCAGCAAACACAGACCTACCGGGGATTCGTGAATGCTCCGGCTGGAGGGTTTGAGGGATCTGAGACGGGCCGGAACTTTTACTCGGCGGACACCTCAGTAAGCTGGAGCGGCCCCTACGCGGTGTTGATTACCAAGAAGGGCTCCAACGGATCCCAGGCGGTGACGTGGGAGCGTATGATTGTGGAGGCATATATTTGATGGACGAGCTTTGCAAAGTATCCATGTGCCAGACGGGCGCCATGTCCTTTTTTGATGACGATGGCAACCAGTCCGGTACTTACCAAGGCTATGTAATCGAAATGTTCGTCCCGCTGGACAGACGGTCTGATGTGGACCGTAACGACGACTTGCGTAAAGAGATGAGCGAAGCCGTGGACGCGGCTATAACCATCGTTGAGAACAGCTAATGGGCCTCCCTGTCGTTCTTCAGCGGGTTGAGGACCTCGGATACAGGGTATTCGATGGGGTCGCCGAGTACGACTTGAACATTGTTGGTATCCGATCCAGAGATACCACGGTCAATGCTTTCAACGACTTGATGACGGTAAGCTTCAAGGTCAAGGGACAGTGGTACACCAGGTCTTGGGCCTGTACGACCGACCCGGGCCTATACTGGCTGAACAACCCGGGACGACGTGAGGGCACCGCTATCCTGTGTCCGGGGCAATATCGGGGCTGCTACAAGCTCGGAAAGCATCGGGGCTCTTATACCGCCTTGACGCAAGCGAAACCGGTGCGGGTATTTAGAGATCCAGACCGTGACAATGAACATGACACTGTTGGCGTGTCAACACAAGAGGGTCTGTTTGGGATCAACATTCATCGCGCATCGAGAAAGAGAGTATCGACCCGGGTAGACAAGTGGTCTGCCGGTTGCACGGTGTTTGCGGACGGGACCCCGGGTGGGGACTTCGATGAATTTATCAAGCTCTGCAAGAAGCAAGTTTCCGTGACCGGCTGGGACTCGTTCACATACACCCTTTTGGAGGAGTGGTAATGCCTACTGCTAAGAAGACTACTGCCAAGAAGACTACTGCCAAGAAGGCTTCGACCAAGAAGACTACTGCCAAGAAGACTACTGCCGCTAAGGCCAAGCGCACCGCAAGACGCAAAGAGCGCAGAGAGAAGGTCCGTAGACTTGGTCGCGTTATTAAGGCGGCTCTTGAGCAAGCGTCGAAGGAGTTGCCCGGGGCAAGCCAAGAGCAGCGGCGCCAATACGTGGTTGCTGCTCTGAACAAGAAGATTGATATTGGACCTTTGAATGAAGAGCAGGAAGAAGTCTTGCTTGGGTTGCTTGTAGACGTTGTCGCCGATCTGGTTGTCACCACTGATAATCGTGGCGGCCTTCAGCGAGGCGCCATGGCAACATTCCTCAAACTGAAGGAAATGAAAGATGGAAATGGATGACGGTATGAAGAAAAAGCTGATGGGCGTTGGCGCTGCCGCGCTCGCAGCTTTTGTGTTCGGTGAGAGCCAGATCCTTGAAATGGATGAGCGGCTCCAGGCTCTGGAAGAAATTCACCCTGAGTTGGCCCAAGAAGAACTTGATGCGGTGGCTGAAGAAATGAAGTCCGACGAGGCGCCTGTAGAAGAAGAGGGCGTCCCGGCAGAGGTTTCTGATGCAGAGCACCTTGAGCTGAACGAGGACGACGTGTGGGTTCCGGTTGAAGAATCTTCGGAGGAGCCCGTCGAAGAGGTTATTGAAGAGGTAGAGGAGGACTGATGGAAGCCAAGACCGCCGCAGCTGCTGGAGCCGGGGCGGTTACGCTGCCAGTCGGCGCCGTATTTGTCTGGTTGACCGGGGAGATTAGCGACCTGGAAGACCGCATTCGTGCAATGGAAGTTGATATGGCGACCACGCAGCAAGACGTGGAAGCAACCAAGGAGTCAGCGGAAGAGATCCACCAAATCTTGGATCGGGCTTTTCCGCGAGCAGGAACCAACCCTGGAGGATGATTCGATGTTCGTACTACTACTCACCTCATGTGCTTCAGTTGCGGTTGCAGAGCCCGTCGAGTACGAGTACGGTGACTGGGAAGAGCTGGCCAATCGTCTTCAAGTCCTTGATGATGAGGGCCAGCTGATCGACACTGAGCCGATTATCACGCCTCCAGAAGAGGCTGTCGAACCAGAAGCCCCTATTCAGGAAGAGACCCCTGAAGAGGAGCCTCCCGCCACCGAGGAATAAGCCGATGGAAATGGATATTCTCCAGAGTCTGGATACTTTGGGGCTAATCCCGTTTCTCGTTTGGATGCACATTAAGGCAGAGAAGCGTCAGGACCTTCAGTCTGAACGAATGGAGGCCATTCGACACGAGAATGAAGAGCGCCACGAGAAGATGGTTAGGGGCTGGGAAAAGCAGCTGAACGAAGTGATTGCGAAATACGAAGAGCGCGAACTGGCTCTCAGGTCACGCTATGACAAAGTGGTGGAAGGCTACAACCGGGAGAGGGATAAGCTCTTCATGGATATCGATCGAAAGCTCGATGACGTGATTCGCTTTACCGGAAGTAGAAACGGCTAATGAGGATCGAGCCACCCGACGCGGGCGACTACATAATGATTTTTGTACTGGTCGCCCTGACCGGCACCCTCTGGTGTCTGATGGTTTCGTACTCATAAAAGACCCCGAACGCATCAGGTGCATCCGGGGTCAGTGTGCTGGTGTGCCTTGCTGGCAATAAGACTTAACTTGTCGCGTCGCTGTCCGCTGCTTTTGACCGGGTGCTCCGGGTTTTCTTTTTAGAAACCAGGGCATCCAGAGCCTCTACCCTCTCCATCAGCTGCTTGTTTTGCTCCACCAGCTGCTGGATCAGATCGGTTTGGTCGGACGCCTTGTTGACGCTGACCTGCTGAAGGGCCTGTGCAAGCTCTGGCCCAAGCCCCTGGAAGTTGAACTGGGTGGGGTCCACGGGGCGACCGTTGCGGTAGACCAGGTCTTGCTCCCCGCGCGCGTCGATGTATTCAAAAGCAAAGAGAAGGTACTCAACCATCTCGTCTTCAACTACCTCTCTTCCCGACTCTTTGTCCACCGAGGTTACGAACCGGTGCCGCTTCTCAATGATTCCGACCTCGGCGTCACAAAGAACCCACTTGCCGTTTGGTTGCACTACTCCGATATCTCCGGCCAGACCGTCAATCGCAGAGCGCACCATATTGCGCCAGATTGGGGCGGTGACGTTGTAGACCACCGTAGAGATGGGGGTCTGCCACTCCTTGATCGCTGTACGGTGCCCGCTGTCTTTGTATTCCTGAACCTTGTCGTTCTCGGACAGCCTTTCTTTGATGATCAGCTTTGCGTTTTCAATCAATGCGTGCTTGTCTCCGACCTTGCGCCGGTTGACCTCGGTTGCCAGCTGCTCTTCCATTAGAGAGCCCTTTGCTCGCTTCTTTAGCACCCGTGAAAGGAGCCGCTGCTCTCCACTGATTTCAGTCGTTGTCATTTTTGTTGCCTTCCCTTTTGTTGTAAATGCTCCACCGCAAACCGTTTTCTGGATCCCAACTGAGGGCCAGCCCTTTTCCGGATGTGCGGTACGCTGCTTGTGAGTAGACGACCAAGGTATCAAGCCTTGGTGGTCGGTTGTATGTGGTGTTCAAGAACCTGTTGAGGGTTGCTCGACTCATGGTCAACTGCTTTGCTATCTGTCCCTGGTTTCCCTTCAGTTGCTTAACCAGAGCCAGCAGTGGCTCGATGGTGTTCATTCTTCTACTTCCTCCCAAAGCTTTCGCTGGATGGCTCGCCAGTTCTTTACCGTTTCCGGCAAGACGGCCTGCATGAAGTGACGTAACGGGGCCACGACCCACATGCCGGGCAAGAACATGACAGCCGGAATGCGGCAGGCGTCTCGAACTTGAAGGTCTCTCTCCAAGTGGAAGAGCGGGACAGCAACGTATGACTCGACACGGTTCCGGGTGAAGATCACCATGGGAACCTTTTCGGCTTTCTCTGCCTCGTCCCAAGTTGACTTCAGCCAGCCTGGTATCGGCCCGCATGGTTCGGCTGCGAATATTTGCTCAAGGCGCCAGGCCTCCCTGTTCTTCAGCTCGACATACCAAGGCACGTCAATGTCGAACATCAGGTCGCCGCCCAAATGCCAGTCAGACCCATAGGCGCCACTCATTGGTGTGCGCCTTACCTTGCACCCCAGCCATTCGCTGAACCGCTTGGATATAGCTCTTTCAAATGATGCGCCCTTATTGCGAGAACGCTTGCCCACCTTGGACCGATCCATTTTTGCTCCGTAACATGTGCCACCATAGTCACAGAGCGAGTTTCGGTCAAGACAGTTGACAGATTACCTCAACGTGTGTATCCAATGAGTCACACGCCACACCGGAGAAATTATGCCAATCACACTGCGCCCGTACCAAGAAGAGGCCGCCTCGGCAGCCAGGGAGACCTGGAAGACCGACAGAAGCGCGCTGGTGGTCCTGCCAACCGGATGCGGCAAGACCATTATGGCTCTGTCAATAGCTGCTGCGGCCAGGGAGAAAAACTTCCGGGTGCTGTGGCTTGCGCACCGTCAAGAGCTGTTGACGCAGCCAGCCAAGGCGTTCGATGCGGTGTGGCCCGATCTGGCTGTGGATAGCGGAATCGTGCAGGCTAACCGCAACGACTCCAGCGCTGGGACTGTGTTTGCTTCGATTGATACCGTGCGCAACCCGTCAAGGCTGGACGACATATTGAGCCACGGAAGCCCGATGCTGGTGGTGTGCGACGAGGCCCATCACTCGATGGCTAAGAGCTGGCAGAATGTGCTCGGACGGATTGACGAGTCTACAGAGAAGAAGCCGTACCGGCTCGGACTGACCGCAACTCCGGAACGTACTGACGGCAAGCACCTCGGAAAGATGTGGCAGGTCGCCTATAGCTACTCGATGCTCGACGCGATTGACGAGGGCTACCTTGTCTCGATCAATTCGGTCACCGAGTACCTGGAAGGGCTCGATCTGTCAGAGGTCGCAGGCACTGGCGACTACAACGCCGAGGAGCTTGGAAGGGCGCTGCTCAAAGCAAGCGTCGTCGAGCACACCGTGGAAGCGCTAAACCGAAACGCGAGAGACAGAAAGATCCTCCTTTTCACCGCTACGGTCGAGCAGGCTCAGCTCACCTCAGAAGCCTTAGAAGAAGCCGGTTGGCGCTCGGCGTGGGTCAGTGGCGAGACCTCGGCAGATCGAAGGAAGGAAGTGCTGTCTTCTTTTGAGGCTGGAAATCTCGACGTTATTTGCAACTGCGCAGTGTTGACCGAGGGCACCGACCTGCCCATCGCCGACTGCATCGTGGTGGCCCGGCCAACCAGGTCGAAGCCTCTGTACATCCAGATGGTTGGTCGCGGCGTTCGACTGGCTCCAGGGAAAGAGGACTGCCTTGTAATCGACTTGGCTGGTGCCACCGAGGAGCATGACTTGATTCAGGCCCCGGTGCTTGTTGGGCTGCTAAAGGAGGAGCGCAGAAGGAAGCGGGCAGGAGAGTCGCCGCTGTTCAAGTCTTCTGGTGCAGATCCCCTCAAGGGAATCTTGAAGCGCAGAAGACCAATCAAGGCAACGTGGGTAGCCATCCGTGGCTTGACCAAGATGGTATGGGTCTGTGATTGCGGCAAGGAAGGGATGGTCGCCATCGTCCAGCAGGGCGACGCATGGATGCCGTACTACTTGCCAAAGCGGTGCCGATCTCCACAGCCGCTATCGAGGAGCGCTGTTCACCTGGAGCTGGCATATGGTCTCGGATCGGATGTGGTCCGTAGGGCTCGCTCGCTGACGTACCCCAAGGCCAGGTGGCGCAGCGCCCCAGCAACTGAGGGCCAGCGGGCTTACGCTACCCGGCTCGGAATCGCGCTGCCTAACGGTGTCACCAAGGGGCAGGCGGCTGAGATGATCACCAAGGAATCGGCTTCGAGGGTGCTGCTACGGCTTGACCTCGCAAGACCAGCACAACAGAGGCTTCTGTGATGCAGGACTGGCTTGACGACTTGAAGCAGGCCGGGGTCATGGGCGTGGCAGCACGTCTGGGCCTGCGCCAGAAGAAACAAAGGCTTGAACCCTGCCCGGTATGCAACGCAGAGCGCAGCGGGGCCGACAAGCGGCCAACCGTTGGTGTGCGTCGCGACAACAGGGGCTGGAAGTGTCATGCGTGCGGCGCTACCGGTGATGCCGTAGACCTGGCCTCGTTTGCTCTTGTTGGCTGCAAGGCGAGCAGGGCAGGGACGGATTTTCGCAAAATACGCTCCTGGTGGCTCCAGGACGGTCCTGAGCTTGTTTGGGAGCCTTCTCAGTACGAAGTCAGCCGCCCGCCGTCCGACGAGGTTCAGCGGGTTCTCAGGGCCTGTAAGAGCCCGTCCGAGGTCAGCCTGCCGGGCCTGCCTGCCTTTCTTGCCAAGCGAGGCTTTGATCCTGGCAACCTTGCCGCAGGAATCTTGCCTCCGAAAGCTTGGGCCGGGTGGTCGGGCATCAAGTGGTGGCCGCGCCCATGGGTTGAGCAGTTTCCCCTGGTCATCCCTGCGTTCAATGGCGCCGGGAAGCTGGTTTCGATCCATGGACGATCGATTGATGATTGCGCAACAAGGAAGACCACCTGGCCAAAGGGTCACGACAGCGCAGGCCTTTTGTTTGCCGATTCGAGATATGCTCGTCAAATGCTCCGCAACCAGCCTACAGACGCAGAAACCTTGCTGATCGTCGAGGGGCTAACCGATTATTTATGGGCTGTTCAGACCGCCCCAGATCGCTGCGGCGTCATCGGGATTGCCTCTGGTTCCGCGAACGCTCTACAGTTGCCACGCTGGCCGAAAGGTCTTCGCTTCTACATCGGCTGCGATCCAGACCCAACCGGTGATTCCTATGCGGTTAAGGTAGCTGAAGCTCTTTCTCCTCACACATGCCGACGACTCCCCCTCCACATTCTTTAGCGGATCCCACCTATGGATATCAATGATGCTGGCCTCTCTGGCACATCCATCTCTCAATTGATCAAGGCAGCAAGTGCCTCCAACCCAATGGCCATCGACGGACAAGCCGCCATGGCTGAGCTTGCGAAGGTCGGTATCGAGTCTATTGAGGCCTGCAATGCTGAGCTTGCCGAAACCAAAGACCAAACCGCCAAGACGCGAATCATAGTCTCCCTTCTGGATGAGCAAACCATCCAAGCCCTGGGTGCCGCTTGGAGGTACTCTGAGCCCAAGGTGCTCGCCGGGTTTGCTCAGCTGTCCAACGCGCGCGGCCAAAAGGCTACCGTCAACCAGGTGCTACAGGCCGTCAAGCGCACCGCTGCGCTCCAGGAGAAGCAGCTGCGCGATCGTCTCAGAAAGAAGATCGGCAACCGCAAGACCCAGACCAACCTGTCCACCCTCTTGCAGCACGACGACATTCCCAAGGGGCTTGCTATCCCCACCGGCTGGGACCTCGACAACGAGGGCGTTTGGACTGTTAAGGTTGCGGAGGACGGTAGCGAAGACCGGATCCTTGTGGCGCCATCCCCCCTCCTCGTTGTGGGCCGGTCCTGGGACATACATAGCGGCGAGACGCAGCTACGGCTTGCATGGAAGCGCGGCACTCGGTGGACCTTTAAAACTATCATGCGTTCGCACATGGGATGGCAGGCCGCCTCTGGCCGCTATGGCTTTGTGCTTGGCGTCAACCAGCACGGTCTCGAAGACGACAACGTGAGCCTTGTCCCTGACGACGGGCTGGACCAGATTGCAGACGGATGGTCTTCGAGTGGCACCTGGGACGGGTGGGTAGAGGCCATCGAGCCTGCGATGAGCCGCCCGCTGCTCATGCTTTCGCTGTACGCTTCTGCTGCCAGTCCGTTGCTCGGCGTGCTTGACGCCCCCAACTTCATTGTGGACTGGAGCGGCGAGACCAGTCGGGGCAAGACCACCGCGCTCCGGGTCGGCGGCTCGATCTGGGGAAAGCCTGACGAGCGGGCTGGTGGAATCGTATACAGCTGGGACTCGACACGGGTATGGATCGAACAGACCGCCGGGTTCCTCCACAGCCTCCCGCTGATCTTGGACGACACCAAGCGTGCCCGGTACAAGAGCGTGGTCAGCCAGACCCTGTATGACTTTGCCTTTGGTCAGGGCAGGGGTCGCGGGGCGCCTGGTGGTATCCGCAAGCAGGCAAGCTGGCGATCTGTCATGCTCACAACCGGCGAGGCGCCCGCCACGAGCTTTAGTGAAGACGCTGGCACCCGGGCCAGGGTGCTAACGCTTAAAGGGCCCCCAGTGGGCCCACAAAGCTCCGAGAACGCCAGGGCGGCTATGTCATTGCGGTCGAACCTCATGGCCAACTACGGGCACCTGGGGCCGCGCATTGTCCAGTACTTGGTCAACAACCGGCACCGATGGGACGAGCTTCGCACCCGGTACTGGCAGGTGCGGGACAGCTACGTGCTTTCGGCTGGAGATGACGGGGTTGCGGCTCGACTGGCTGTGTACGTTGCGGTGCTTGACGTGGCGGCCTCGATCATCCATTCGTTGGGAGTACCCAAGCCGGAAGTGGACCCGATGAAGGTGCTCTGGTCCTCGGTTGTGGAGGGCAGTCAGGACGCCGATCGTCCAACCGAAGCCATTCGAGACCTGTATGGATGGGCTGTCGCCAACCAAACCAGGTTCTGGGGAAGGCACGAGTCCGACCCCAAGGACGGGACGCCACGGGTCCCGCACGGTGGCTGGGCTGGCGCATGGTCGAGCGCAGAGGATGGGCAGCTGGCAGTCCTCCCGGTCATTGTTAGGGATCTGCTGAACAGGTGGGACTACGATGTGACCAGCGTGATCGAGTCATGGGCGCGGCGCGGCTGGGTGCTGTGCAACGGACGATCGCGGACGAGACCGGTGCGCATGGACGGCGGGCGCTCTCGGTGCATTGTGTTCGACTCACCGATGCTGGAAGCTCTCACCTCAGCAGACGAGGAGTGATATATTGGGTCAGCCGCACCTTTGACTAATCGAACCGAGGTGCGGCGATGGCTAAATACACAGCAAAGAAAGCCAAGGCGATGGCCAAGCGCATCGGCGTTGCGGGAGTCAACAAGCCGAAGGCGACACCCAAGCACGCCAAGAAGAGCCACGTAGTCCTCGCCAAAGAGGGCGAAAAGATGAAGGTGATCCGCTTTGGTGAGAAGGGCGCAAAGACGGCTGGCAAACCAAAGAAGGGCGAGTCCGACAAGATGAAGAAGAAGCGCAAGAGCTTTAAGGCTCGACACGCCAAGAACATCGCCAAGGGCAAGATGAGCGCCGCCTACTGGGCCAACAAGGTGAAATGGTAATGCCTAAGAAAGCCAAGAGCAGGGTCAACGAGGCTGGCAACTACACCAAGCCTACGATGAGAAAGAACCTGTTCAACAAGATTAAGGCGGGAAGCAAGGGTGGAAAGCCTGGCCAATGGTCGGCCCGCAAGGCGCAAATGCTCGCCAAGCAGTACAAAGCCAAGGGCGGAGGCTACCGAGACTGATGGCAAAGAAAGCAAGCCAGAAAAGCCTAAGCGCCTGGACGAAGCAGAAGTGGCGTACCAAGAGCGGAAAGAAGTCGTCCGAGACCGGAGAGCGCTACCTGCCTGAGAAAGCTATCAAAGCCTTGAGCCCACAAGAGTATGCAGCCACCACCAGGGCGAAGCGCGAGGGCACCAAGAAGGGCAAGCAGTTCGTCAAGCAGCCAAAGAAGATCGCGCAGAAGACCAAGAAGTACCGAAGCTACAGTTCTCGAAAGAAGAGGTCCGGAGGGTGACATGGCCAGAGACTACCGGAAGGAATACCTTCGCGACCATGCGTCAGCCAAAGCCAAGAAAGATCGCGCCGCACGCAACGGTGCTCGTCGCAAGCTTGGCCTGAAGAAGGGTGACGGCATGGAGGTCGATCACGTCAAGCCACTGTCTAAGGGTGGTGGCAATGGCAAGGGCAACCTACGTGCAGTGAAGCGCAAAACAAACCGGCGGAAGGCTGCGTCCTGGTCGGGCCGGAAGAGGAAGATGTGATGCCACTCTTCGAGTTCAAGTGCGAGCCCTGCGACATCAAGATCGAGCTTCTACAGAAAGCAGGCGACCACCCGCCCCTGTGCTGCAAGTGCATGGCCCGGATGGAGAAGCAGGTTTCGCGGTCGAGCTTCGTTCTCAAGGGTGGTGGCTGGTACAAAGACGGATACGGATCGCAGCCGCCAGGCGGTCAATGACTGTTCACTTTAGAATGTTCGATCAGCCCACGCAGTATCGGAGAGCATTGATCTGGCATGGAGTCTGGGAGACTCCCGCTGGCCTCAGCCTGTTGGGGTTCCACGTCTGGTCTCGGAAAGGATCGTGGTGCGGCGTGTACCAAACAAGAAGCAGGGCGACCGTTGAAGCCGCCCTGCTTGATTGATCTACCCGTTGGGTTTGAACAGCGAGTGGTTGCCTGGAATGCGTTCCACCAAGTGGCCATACTCATTCATCAAGATCTTGAAGTAGGTCTCGTGGTTGTCCGGCTTGAGTCGGATCACATCCTTTAACCACCGCAACCGCCCGTCACCCCTCTTCGTCATTTCATCGACGAGGAATTTCTCAAGCAGAAGAACAACACCGTCGCTGAACTTGTCTGGCTTGCCACCAGTCTTCTCAAGGTGCTGAGCCTCAATGCTGATGGCTTGATGAAGACTGTCCGCAACCATGAACCGATCGAGAGGATCGTGAACGGCCCCTGTCAGCCTCTGATTGCTGCCGTCTTTATCGCTTATCAGGTATCTGTAGGTGATGGTTCACCTCCTTGTTGGGTTCAATAATCTTGAGTGCGAATAATTTTGCCGGTCGCCACTCGGTACACTTCGACCTGGTCCCATTCGCTATTGTGTCGAGTCGCATATTCCGGCTCTATTGTTGCGACGAGGCCCTCGCAGATTGGCAGGCGGCCATTCAGCAGTTGAAGCACAAAGCTCTTCGAGCTTTCGACATAGACTTGGTAGATCTCAATCGGCTGTTGTAGAATCTGCTCCTTGTCCCTGGCGAAAGTCTTAGCCGTCGCAATGGCCTCAGCCTTCGAGGTAAAGAACTGCTCCCAGGGCAAGTCGCCCCATGGGTTGTAGGCATATGCTTTGTAGAATTTCATTTTGGATCTCTCCGAGCTTTGCTGTCGTCTTCCCACCCGACCGTCACCCAGTGCTCGCTGCACTTCGGACAGGGTGCTTCGACCCTGAGCTGCCCGGCTCGGCGACCACTCTGCGCTCTTCTCTTCCGGCGCTTTGAGCCAAGCTCCGACAGGGGTACGTCCTTGCCGTGGCATGACCAGCCGAGGCTTCCGGTGTCCCATGAGATGGTCGTCATCACTGTCTCCGATGAGGAGCGGCCTACTTGGCCGCCACCTCGGAAAGGGTTTCAAGAAGAGCGTCGAGGTCCACTGCGGAGGTCTCGACCTTGGGACGGACGGCGCCGACCTTGGGCTTGCGGGGAAGCTTGCCAAGCTCCTGGTCAACGAGAGCGAGGGCGTCATCGAGGTCAGCGATTGCACTGATCTCAGCGATGCGCTCCTTCTTCTCGGAGCCGGTGAGCTTGGCGATCTGCCCAGCTGTGGTGAGCGCTGCGGTCAGAGCCTTGAGGGCTGCGGGACCGGTGACGCCGGAATGGTGAACGAAGAGGGCGAAGGCCAACTTCAGGGGGATGTGGTTGGAGGGCTGAAAGTCGCTGTCCTTCTGGACTTCGACGGTGCCCTGAACGCTGATGACCAGGCGGTCATCGACAATGTGATCGCCGGGAGCAATCTCGCTGCGGCGAGCCTTGGCGATCTTGGTCAGCTGATTGGCAGCTGCTGCGATGGTCAGGGCGCTGACATTGGGAAGCTTGTCCATGGTGTCCTCGATGTTTTTGGTGTGGCTTGCTGGGGATCATCCCCGGCTGTTCATAATATTAGTTCCCCCGATCTCTCCCGTCAACCCCTTTGTTGAATATTTCTCATACGGCCCCTACAAACACGCTACCGCTATCCGTCACCGTGATGCCGTGAGCCTCTCGAAGAGCTTGTCGCTGCTGCTCCTTTTCAACAGAAAATTGTGGAGCGTTCAGGTAGGCGTCAACGGCAGCCTGCCTGGCGGCTGGCTGGTTCATCAACCAGTCGAAGAAGCGGGGGTCTTGGATTCCAGCGAAGATCATCACTCACCTCCTTCGCGCCATAGGAGATCCCACCACTGGTTTGTCAACAGCTTGGCGGAATCGACAGGGTTGGACCGCTCAAAGAACCGAGCGTATTGCAAACCAAACCTGCGGGTCATGGCGTCCACGTCCCGCCAGACACTCTGCGGGGCGTTTTCGTAGGTCCAGCCCCGCAAGGCGAATGCTGCTTTGTTGAATGACTTAGTCCATTCCATCACTCACCTCCCCATCGACCCGGGGTGTACCAGGCGCTGGCCGACTTGGGGTCCATGACCTGCCAGAGGCTGAAGTCAGGACGGCGGAGCCGGGGCTTCTCGCTGTGGATGTGGACGGACTTCATGTCGCCACGTCCCAGTGCGTTGTCGCAAACCACCTCGGCTTCAGCGAAGTCCTTGCAGGGCAGGATGAGCCGGTTGGTCTTCCCATCGGATACGCCCCAACCGGAAAGGAAGGCGTCGATGCACACCACGTAGTAGGGTGCGTCAGGGATTTCGGAACGGTCTGTAATCGTGGTGGCCATTTCAGTTTCTCCATGTTCTGGTGTGGCTGTGAAAGGGTGAGGCATCTGTATTCCCGCCGCCATGCCTCCCTGCGCGGCTACCCACCTCCCAGTGGATTCAGAGTTCTCCCTGTGCAAATTCCAGACAGCGAGTCTCGATCTCTTCAGCCAACCATTCGGGGACGGGGCCATCGAAGTCGAGATTGCTTTGGCCGTCTCGGACGATCTCGATGCTTTCGATCTGAGCAAAGCCGCCCTCAGCAGGACTGCTGCTGCCGGGGTCCGCGCTCAAGATCGCATCAATCAGAGGCTCCACCCAGGCGTCGCAGCTGAGTTCGAGGCGACCGTTCTTGGCCAGGTGCTCGATCTGGCTAACGCCACCGAGAACCTCGGCGAGCGCCTTGACGAGCGCCTGGTCCTGCTCGCACTCCTCGGAGAGAAGGTCAAGCTCAAGCTCGAAAGGGACGCTGAATACGTGGTTGCTGTTGGACATGATGTGTTCTCCGTGGTGTGACTCTAATAGTCTAAGGGCCCGATCGTCTGGGGTCAACCCTTTTGTTGAATATTCTTTTAAGCGTTCTAATAGTTCAGGTTCAAAGCGAGGTTTCGGCTGTCTCGAAATAGTGGTTGTCCTCTTCGCAACCCACGCAAAGCTTGTCGCCGGTCTCCACCTCGGTCAAGAAGTCCGAGTCGGTCAGCTCTCCGCAGCAGTCGCAGTGCTCCTGGTTTCCGCTGACTCGGTGGTGGTGGTCGGCGCCGCACTGGCGGCATCGAAAGAAGAGGTTGTTGCCCAGGGTGCCGAAGTGCAGCGCGGGACCGCTACAGGCTGGGCATATTGATATGACGTTACTCATCACTCACCTCCTTGTGCTTTGGCGATAGTCTCTTTTGCCTCGCGCTCCAGACTGGTCAGCAGTTGGATGAGTTCGTGATTCATCACGTCCCATTCGCAGTCTCGGCAGATCCTCGCTGTCTCGACCAGTCGCTCGGCCAGCGCTAACAACTCAGGTGCCGCGCAGATCAGGCGGCTGTTTGCATCGGCTTCGGGCGCATAGGGGTAGTTGACCCCACTGTCCTCTGGACGTGCCAGCATTTCGCAGATGGGTGAGCCATCCGGTGCTTGCACCTCGCAAGCGTTTTCGGTCCATGGTCCTGTCGTGTGATTAGTCATTTCGCACCTCACTTCGCAGCAGCGGCCAACTCGACCGGCTGCTCTACATTGTTGGACTGTTCAATCACCCACTCGGCAGCCTTCTCGGCAGCCTTGGCAGCGGTGAAGATCGCACGCTTGTCGTTCTTCAGAACCTTGAGCCAGGACTGGAGGTAGGCAGCATGGTCGGGACGAGGCTCGCCATCCTGCTCGATGCCCAGGTTGGCGCAGAGAAACGCGGCACCAAGCTCTGCAATCAACTCCTCGGCTGCATAGCTCTCGTCACCGAACCGGCCCGACAGGTCACGGCCCAGGCGATCGTTGTGACCGGTAGCGTGAACTACCTCGTGCCATGCCACCGACCAGTAGCTGTCCTCGGAGTCGAAGCTCTCGACGTGGGGAAGACGGACGTGGTCGGCGCTGGGATTGTAGAAGGCACGGTTGCCACCGTGGCGAACCTCGATGCCGGTGGAGTCAAGCACGGCCTGGCAGTCGGCACGCTCGATCTCGGCCTGCTCAGCCTCGACCTCGACCTCGCCTTCCCAATCGATCTGCTCGCGGTTGAAGACGGAGAAGAACTTGGGAAACGGGATCTGCTTCTTCTTTCCGGTCTCCTTGTCCTCGACCTCGACGATCCGCCAGTGAACGATACGCTCGGACTTCTCGCCTTTGCGGACCTGGCCGCCCTGCTTCTTGGCGCCATTGTAGGTGTACCAGCGGGTGTCGCCGTAGCCAGCGGACCAGAGCAGCAGGACGTTGATGCCCCGGTAGTTCTTGCCGGTGGCTCCGGACACGGGCAGGATGCCGGTGCCGTCCGACTTCCAGGACTTGCGCCAGGGAAGGGTGGTGCCGTCTTCGAGGGCGGACTCGATGGCCTTGACGATACGGTTGGTGGTTTCGGCGTAAACGTCAACGCGGGCTTTCTTGGAATACTTGGACATGGTTTGTTCTCCAGTTGGTGTGACTCTTAAATCTTAAGGGCTCGATCGTAGGGCGTCAACCTCTTTGTTGAAACTTTCTGAAAAGTCAGGTTTGAGCTGGTATATTTCACACGATCGCTTTCGGCGGTTTGGGGGAGATGATAGGGCGCCGCCCCCCTTTCGGGGGGCTGGGTAGTCAGGCGACGGGGGTGAGCTTGCAGCGGTTCACCGAGGTCTGCTTGGTTCCGTTGTAGTCCTTGTGTCCCTTGATCGTGGCCACGAGCGTGTAGGTCTTGCCCTCTTCAACCTGCTCGCCATCGGTGTCGTAGGCACCGTTGGATGCGAACCAGGTCAGGGCGTTGCCATCGGTGTCCGTGAGGCTCACCAGCTCAGTGACTCCCCAGTCAGTCTCGAAGCAGCGGGTGAAGCCCACCGTTACGGTCAGTGCGGGGAAGGCAGCGGCGCCCTTGCGCTTGTCAGCAGCGGAGAGCTTGCGGCCAATCTTGTCGCCCTTCTTGCCGATGTACTCGCTGGTCTCGGCAACCTTCTCCTGCTCAGCCTTGCGGCGCTGACCGTTGATGTGACGGTCGTAAGCGGTGACTGCGGAGGCGACGATACCGACCTGCTTTGCGGTGATGGTGTGCAGGCCGCAGGCTACCCGGAGGTTCCAGAGGTAGTCGCTGTCGGTGTCGTCAGCGATCGTCTGGGTCCACTCGATGATGGACTCGGCAAGCTCACGGTGGCTGTCGGTCAGCGGGTTGGTCCATACGTCCTGGTCCCATGCCTTGGCCAGGTCTTCCGTGCGTCCCTTGTCCCGGTCCACCAGGGTCTGGATGACGTGGTCGGCAGTGGCCAGGCCGTAGCCGTTCTCATAGACGAAGCCACGGCTGACGAAGCCACGGAACGCGACGGAGGCCGCAGCCCAGGCGAGGATCCCGCTGACGGAGAAGGCGTCCACCCGGCTGCCGCTGCCCCAGCCAAAGTCGTCCTCGTCCCAGAACGTGCCGATGGTGCGGATGAAGGAGGCGTAGGTCAGGATGCTGGAGCCATCGGCATCGCCCAGGTAGTCGGCGAGGCACTGGCGTCCGACCTGAAGCTGGCGCCCATCGGAGTGACGGATGACAAAGGTGTCATTGCGGCGGCGTGCAGTGTTGCAGCGCTGGCACACGGGGCGTGCGTTGCGAAGCTCGATGCCGAGGTCGATGTCGGCAGCGCTCGGTGCCTTGTTGACCAGGTTGAGGTACTGGCCGTTGTCCACCTGTGCGTGCTCGATGGTCGCGGCGAAGCTCCAGCCGCTGAAGTGAACGGGCGCAGAGCTGAGCGTGTAGGCGCTGTAGCGTGTCACGGTGCGCCGACCGGTCTCATCGATGGCGGTGTGCGCCACGTCGCCCACATGGGTGAGCACGGGGGCGTCGAATCCCAGGCGGCCAGCCTTGCGGACGAGCTTGGCGAACTTGGTCTCCAGGCGCTTCACGTTCTCGACGGGGACAAGCTTGGCGGGGGTCTCGGCATCGGCGTCGTCGCAAGCGAAGAACTGGCCAGGCTTGTCGCCAGGGTAGAAGGTGCCGCCGTTGGCGGCGAAGTCGCGGGAAGTGGTGGTCTCGATGGTCATTGTGAAATCCGTGGTGGGGTGTGGGCGAGGGTGGCGAGGGAACGGGGGCTATTGCCCCTCTTGGTCCAGCTTGTATCGAGGCCCGTAGACCTGGCCGTAGGTGACGCCGAAGTGGTCGGTGAGCCACTGCGACTCTGTGGTGTGAAGGGGAACGTCAAGCTCATTGTGGGAGCGACGAACAGCCAGCCGGGTGTGGTTGAGCCCGTCTTCGACCCAGCTATCCACGCTCAGAATCCTCTGAGGCTTCCAGTCGGTGGGGTTGAGGGGATGGCCAATTGACCTCCAGATGCTGCGATGAAAGCGCCTGCCTTCCAGTGCGAACTTGACAGCCTCGTCAATGGTGAGACCCGTCTTCAAGTACCCATTCTCACCTCGCACTTCGTAGGTAAATGCCTTGAAGCCATCGAATCGGTTTGGACGGCGGTGGTCCTTGATGAGGTCACTGTCAGCCAGAACCTCAGCAAGCTTCTCAGCAAGCTTAAGGATGCCATCCTTGTCTTCTTCACTGAGGCCAGCTTCGCCACTGTAGTCGCCGTAGCTGGTGCGAGCCTTGATGATGGCATCGTAGGCGGCGTCGAAAAAATCGGTTGAGTCGAGAGTCTTGGCGTTGGTCATGTCGTTCTCCGTTGGTGTGACATAGATAAGGTAAATCCCCGATCGCATGGCGTCAACCTACTTGTTGAATATTTCTGAAATCAATGACCACAACCGGGCGCAGTCTGCTGTTTGGGAGTTCCCTCCTTGCCCCCTTGCGGGGGCTGGGTGGGTGGTTCAGGCTTCTTGAGGCTGCACGTTCTGGACTCTCTTGCCGAGAGCTGTGGGGGTCCAAAGACCCTCGACAACCTCGGCCACCTCGCTCCAGGGGGTTCCGTTGATCGGGGCGAAGACTACTCGGCCTGGCTCGGCTTGGGTCCGCCGTACTCCCCGCTGCGCCCAGTGCTCCTCGGTTACTGCGATGACGTAGCGGTGGCAGTCGCGAAACTGGGGGTGGGTTGCTGGGTCGGTGATGGCGACCACTCGGCCCTTCACATGGGGAGCGTAGAGGTTGCCGCTGTCGCGCTCAAAGTCCCAGCAGCGGACGGTCTTGCCTACGAGTTCGGTGGCCTCGGCGAAGATATCTCTCAACGCCCAGTCGTCTTCGTCCGTCAACGTCCAGTCGAAGTCCTCGTCCACCGTCAACAAGGCTGCCAGCAGGTAGAGGTGCTCTTCGTCGGTGAGGTGCTCTCCGAGGCCCCGGCGGGGTTGGAGATCTTTCTTGTACAGGTGGCGGGCCTTCGCTGCGTGCTTCTTGTCTTTGGGGCAGAAGTCTTCGAGGTTGTCGAGGTTGTGTGCGGTTGTCATGTCGTTCTCCGTTGAGGTGATGGTTGGTTGGGTTGGTGTGGCTGCCCCCCGGAGGGGGCTTGCTTGTGATTAGAAGGGAATCCAGTCAGGCGCCGTTTCATCTTCTGGCTCCCAGAGCACGGGGCCTTGCTTCAGCGACTGGATGAGGGCGAAGGAGCTGCGCGAAACTCGCACGGTTTCCCAGCGTTGGTGGTAGTCGTTCCACTGCTTCTCGTCCGTCTGGATGACGACGTTCCCGTCTTCGTAGTAGCGTCCGACCTGGTGTTCGTGGGTGTACTTTGCAGCCGCCCGGCAAGCCTCTTGCAGATCGTCCGTCTGAAGGATGTAGTGGCTTTCGTTGGTGTAGCAGTCTCGATCGTCGTGGCCGAAATACTCGTGAACGACGGAGAACTTGTATCGATTGATCTTGTTGATGTGCATGTCATGGTCCTCGGTGTGACATGTAGAAGCTATGCCCTTGCCCCCCAACCGTCAACCCCCTGATTGAAAAAAAATACAAGAACGAGGCATAGCGCTGGCCTCACCCCCGTAAATAAAACCGGCTCATCCTTTATCAGACCGGGGCAAACCGCCACCTCGGCAGGGCAAAAGCCTCGAATGGATATAGAATGGTACGACATGTCGTGCCACCTGGTATCGCAGGATGAAAGCGGATAATCGCGAAAAGACAATCAGGGGTGGCACACCCTTGTCGTACCACTGAAACGCCAGCTTGAACGCCAGCTATCGAGCAAAGAGGGGGGGGGTGGTACGACATGGCGCGCAGGGGGGGTCTGCAAATCCGACTCCCTCTCAATGAAAAGCGATCCCCGTAGCGTATACCCTGTGAGAGAATTGTCGTACCACCTAAGAAGAATGGTTGAAAGTATAGGAAGAAGGTAGGTTATCGCGGTACGACATGGGGTGTGCCACCTGTTTCGTAGATGCGCTGGAAATGCCCATTGAACCTCGACTCTCGGCGGTACGACATGTGGTACGACAAGGTGTGCCACCCTTGACGACGGTAGGCCAGGAGAGCATGATCAGGGCACCAGCCTGCTGCAAAGGTCAACCCATGGGTAGAGCCCTCACCGTCGATGAAGCCCCAGAAGTGGACCTCGACCTTCTACTCAAGATGAACCCGGAGCGCTCCAGTCAGCGGCTCAACCTCAAGCTCTGGAACATCCGGCTCGACTGGCGGGCACGACGGGAGCTTGGGCAGCTCAGCCTCCGGGTCGTGGCTCCACCTGAAGTCCTGAAGGCCGGGGGCATCCTCCCCTGGTGGTCGTACCGCATCCGAGAGTACGGCGGACAATGGCAGGTTCAATGCGCAGAATGCCTGAGCTGGGTCATCGCCCTGTACCTCAGCCCACAGCGGGTCTGGGAGGGTCAGCCCACCTGCCGCCACTGCCTGCAGCTCCGATACCGGGCGAGCCAGGTCCACGGTCACGGTCACGGTCTCGATGTGAAGGCGGACTTGCGGGCCGGGAACCTCGAACCCGTCCTCGAACGACTCCAGGGCGGGGGCCTCAAAGCGGTGCGTGCCATGCAAGCCATGGAGCTGGAGGGGATCACGCCCCGGCGCCTGACCCTCGAAGACGGAACCCAAAGGCGGCGTAGAAACCGGACTATCCGAAAGAGGAAAAGAAAAGTCAACAAAGGGGTTGACGGACACCACGGGGGTGACTAAGATCATGTGTGGGGGGAGAACTCCCCCGCCAGCCACACCACGGAGACTCCCATGAAGATCAACCACCGACGAAGCGAGACCCGACGGAAGGCCCAGGAGTACCGGTACACCAACGCCGCGTCCAACCGGATCAACCAGGACACCGCAAACACCCAGCGACGCCGTGACGGACGCCGCGAGATCAACGCCCAGCTGACAGGTGAATGCCGCGCTGAAGGCATCGTCAGCTTCAACCCCTAACCCCCCACGCCACACCACTCCCAAGGAGAACGCACCATGACAACCCCCACCTTCTACCTCACCAACCGCGCAGACCCAAGCGGCGTCTTTGTACGCGTGCTACCTCCAGCCGAGCTTCTACGGGACACCCTGGACTCGACCCTGGTGGATGCCGGGTGGCGCTACGCCGAGTTCGAGCACACCGGATATCGGGTGCTGGTCCGCAACAAGCACTACCCGGAGTTCAACCGCCGATACCTTCAAGCCTGGAGAGAATGCGTCACCGACTTCGAGGTCCGAGAGGTGGACACCGTGGTCAAGGACGGGGCTATCGTCGCCGACCTCGGAGCGTTCAAAAAGCTCAAGCTCTACGGTCTGGCCGACCTGGTCTGGGAAGCCTACAACGGGAAGCCCAGTCCCTGGGCCTGACCACCAGAGCCCCCCCACGGGGGGGCCGCCACACCAGGGAGGCCACCATGGCCAAGAAGAAGACCAAGAAGAAGACCAGCCGACCCTCGGCGGTCCACGTGGCTGGTGCCTTGCGCTCTGGCTCTGGGCGCCATCGAGACAAGTCCAAGTATCGCCGCCACCCGAAACACAAGGGAGGTGAGCGATGAGCCAGCTACCCCCACGTATCCGGTGGACCGGTAGTCCCATCGAGGTGGCCATCGCCTTGGGACTGCTGGGCCCGGCCTGGATGGAGTGCGACGACGAGTGCGACGAAACTGTGACCAACAGAACACAGAACAAAGTGCGACCGCCAGAACACAGGACCGAAAAAAAACTATCACGCGAAAGCCGGGTACAACCCTATCATCCAGCCGTTGACCCGTCACCGGGCGAGCGATGAAGCGCCGATGGTTGCGATGGGCCCTCCGGCGCGACAGGTGCCCACGGTGCGGAGGCCCACCCGGTGAGCGCCGATGGGTAGCCCGCGCCAAGGGAGTGCAGGTGGATGGACCCTGCATCAGCACCTGGCACCACCGACACCCGCGAGCCGACAGGCCCGACCATGGCAAAGCGTAGCGCTCGGCGATGCCCATGCGGTGAGGTGGCCAGAACCCGCGCCACCGACTACGACGGAACCGTCCTCCACCTGTGCGAGTACCATCACCGGTTCTGGATGGGGGAGCGCCTGGCCATCGAGCTGGACAGGGCACGGTGGGACTTGGCCGAGAGCATGGCCGACGACGAGCGATCGCCTGGAGACAAGTAGCACCAGGTGTGCGACGATGGGCCCTGCACGATACGGGAGACCAATGACCGCCGAGGCCCCATACGTTGACCGGATGATGCTCGCCATCCAGTTCATAATCCACGAGGAGTTCCTCCACATCGCCAAGAGCATGGGTGTGTTCGACACCTGGGAGAAGAACGAGATGTCGGCGGAATGCTCAGAGCTTGAAGACGGCACAGGGCGGGTAGTGCTCACCATATGCGGACCAGTGGACCCCATCCTCCAGATCGAGCGAGACCTGGCCGAGGCGGACCTTCCGGATGACACCATGCTCTGGCACGACGGTCCTCTTGGACCTCAGCCTTGTGCTCGTGCGTAGGCTTTGCTATACACAAGGGGAGCGCTCACAGGGAGGTATATATGAGCAGCCAACAAGTGAAGATGGACGCCTACTGCCCAGGCAACGGGACCAGGTACGAGCTGATGCTGGTGACCTTCGAGGACGACAGGAAGCAACAGGTCACGGTGTTCACCTGGTTGAACAGCCCCTACGGTGGACGCACCATGCGACTGCCAAGACCAGGCAGGACGGTGACCATCGGCTACATCACCGAGAAGATGGCAGGGTGCGGGTCCGAGGCGGACTTCGCTGCGATCATGGTCTGGCTCAAGCGCAACAGCGGGGTCGGTGTGCACATGCCCCGCAACTACGACATGAAGACTGGACTGCCCCACAGGCTCAAGCTGGTGTCGGGCTGATGCGCTGGCACACAGCAGCAGAGGCAGGATGGAGCCCCATCGACCACGTCTTCTCGGCAGTCCGCCTATCGGTAGACCCCACGGATGGGCACCGGATGAGAGGCAAGGACCTGGTGATCTTCAGAGTCAAGGGCAAGCACAAGAACTCTCATATCCGCCTGAAGTTCGAGGAGATATCAGAGCGTAGGATTGTAGCCTCGTTCTCGGTGGAGGATGGCAACGGGAAGACTACTGTGCGGAAGATATCGTTGAACCCCTCGGACGGTGAAGACAACCGCATCACAGACGCGCACTTCGCCACCGTCTACCAGGACACGAGGACCAACAAGGAGTGCGGCACCCGGCTGGGCAAGTCAGCCTCGTGGGTTTCGAGACACGCGACGAAGCTACGCAAGAAGGGTGTCGTCCTGCGCAGGGAGTCAAGACCACCAGACACCATGAACGTGTACGGCAAGACGGTCCTGACGAAGAGGTTCGTACACGCATGGAACCGTTGTCCAGACCTTGACGCGGTCATCACCCACCTGGGACTGGGCGGGGCTGGCGAGAGGAACAAGGTGAAGAGCCGGTTGTCGATCATGGCCACAAGGTTCAGGGATGCCTACGGCATCGAGATGAAGACCTACCCACGCGGGAGGCGGGCCAAGAAGGCCACCCGCATACAGCCCAAGCCGTTGTTGCCACCAATGGATTGACGACAACCTCTGGGTGTATATATTGCACGCAGCCAATCAAGGCTTCTCATTGCCACACGCAGGAGACACACATGAGATACACAGCATTCAAGCAACTGGGATCTACCTGGTGGAACTGGGTCGAAGACAACGCTCCACCACAATACAGCCCATCAAGACGACAGGTGGCCAAGCTGCTTGGAGTCTCGTACCAGGCCATTGCTGACCTGAGCCACAAGTCTTGCACCCTCGATCGCGTGTACGACTACATGACCAAGCTGTCGGAACACGGGTGGCCAAAGACAAGAATCATCGTAGACGGCACGCACGTTGAGCTGGAAGTAATCGAAGAGCTGAAGGCATCTGCCTGATTTGCACGTTGTCTTATGCTTCTGAATCGAGTAATAATCTGACAGCTTCAGGAGCTTGACATGGCGATTACGATCACACCTCTGAGTTCACAGTTCGTGGACATCATGTTGCAAGACACCGATGTGGACGACACCGTCAGGGTGGACGTTACCCAGGGAACGGGCTCTGTGTACTACATCGAGGTCAACAACGGGATCGGTAGTTCATCGATCTCCTTCAAGATGTACGACACTACGAACGTGACCCTGGGAACCACTGAGCCAATCTTCATTATGAAGGTCGCCGCAAGCGCTACCGAGTACTGCGTCATTCCAGATGGGATGGCGTTTTCCTCTGGACTGTCGTACTGCGCTACCGACCAGAACGGTAGACAGGCTGCTGGAGGCGGCTTCAGCGGCTTGTCTGGGAACATCACCCTGCGACTCATCACCAGCTAAGGACTGAACAATGGCTATCTCTCTCGGAACCGTTGCTGGCGGAAGCATTGGCACCACGCTTGTCGAGGACGCGAGCCTCAGCACGACAGCGCAAACAGTGGACGGCAGTGGCGGCACCATCTACCAGGTCTACATCGACAACTCCAACAACTCTTCCCAGGTCTACGTCAAGGGCTACGACACTACGGGCAGCGTGACTGTTGGCACGACGCATCCGGACTTTGTGTTTCCCTGTGCGGCGAGTTCGGTTCGCCAGTTCAACTTCGTCCAGGGCATTGCCTATGCGACTGGTTTGAAGATCGCGTGTGAGACGGATGCTGGCACTGGAGACGGCAGCGCGGCAGCTCCGAGCAATGCGGTAGTGGTGCGAATGAACGTCGGTTAGCTCTTGTGGTGCGGCTGATCCATAAAGGTCATCTTGGGTGGTCCGCTGATGTGCGGTGAGAAGACCATCACAGCGGAGGGTGCTGGTGCAGCGCCTGTATCTCCCTGTCCTCGTTTGAATCTGAGTCTTCCACGAATGAACACCACTTCTGCGGCGTGCGGCACGCAGTCTTGCCACCAGCTGGTATCTGTTCGAGCGAAGGTCAGGACCACGACGAGTCTTCCACGCCTTGCTTGTTCGAGGGCTTTGTAGACGAACTTTCCGACTTTTCTGCCGTATGGTGGGTTGATAAAGACTCTGCTACCTGGCCACCAGTTTATGGTCAGCGCGTCGTCTTTTTCGGTCAGGAACTCTGGGCACTTGGCGTTGAGTCGCGATGCTGCCGCATCGAGGTCGAACCGGTATCGGTGGTCGAGTTCATCGAAGAGCCAGTTGGGTGTACGCCAGTCGTGGTCTTTTGAAGCGAAGAGTGCTTTATCGAAGCTCATTTCCTGCTCTCCTCTTTGTGCAGTTCTCTGATTTGCTTTTCAGCGTTCCTTTCCGCAACAGGGCCCGGCAGGCAGCCGTGGTGCTCGATCATTCCAGCTCTCTCGTCAAAAAGGAACCGCCACCGCTTAGGCCAGTCGTCGATGTGCTTGGGTAGTGGAACGTATCTCATGCCTCTGCACCAAGTCCCTTCCAGAACATCATCAGCCTCACAATGTCCTTGACGGGTGATGATCCACACTCTGTGATGGCGACGATCTGTCCTGCGATTTGAAAGCACATAGTCTTATCGCTCAGCAGTATGACCTTGCCGCTTGTGCGCTCTGTAATCTTGTTGCGGAAATCCTCGATATTTCCCCATTTCCTGTGATATTCCGCAAATCTCACTTCCCTTTATCCTCCGTTTTCTTTTGAATACCAAACGATGCGTATGGTTGTTTTTCTATAAGTTCGTCAATAAGGTCTTTTCGCTGTTCGACAGCGCCTCGACCATAGAGCTTCTTGGCTGCGTTCTCAAGGTTTGATGAGCCAGGCTTCATCGCAGTAAGCAGTCCGACAACATCTCCCCCGGCCCCTTTCCATGTAGCCCACAGGCGATCGGGCGCGGTGGCTGCCGCCACTTTCCGCACCTTATCAATAAATCCGACCAGCCCATCCGAGGTATTGATTACTCCACGGTCGCAGGCTTCTCTGGCCATTTTCTCGTACTTCTGCGTGATGGACTTGGCGGTTGCGTATGCTCCGGCGACGGCCTCTGGCGAGCAGTCTTCGAGGTCGGTATGGTAGACGAACTCCTTTGCTGGGTTGCAGGACAGGACGTATGAGCAGTTCATGCACCGGATTCCTGGGCTTGCTGGTCTATCTCCGCCGGGTGTTTTCCAGTCTGCCGCGTCCATGGCTTGTTCGAGGTCGCTTTGCCACTGCTTGAGGGTTTGCTGGCCGTTTTCGGTGAGCCAGACTTCCCTTGTGTACTCTCCGCCTGTGCGCAGGTTGACGATTCTGAGTCGAATACCGTCCACATCCTTGCAGTACTTGGACTTCCACACGGTCACGGCCTGTGCTCTACGTTGTAGGGTGTCCAATTCGGACTTGTCTGAGCGCCAGGAGGTCTTGTAGTCGGTGACTTCGAGTATGCGTCCTACCCATTCCTCGTTTCCGTCTTCCACCACGTCCAAAACGTCCAAAATCGTGCGAAAACGGGCATTTTCGGCGTAATAATCGACACTATTCCATGATTTATCGTATGCGAAGCCAATCTCGCACAGTCCTGTAGTGGATATAGAGTGGTTGTTCAGGTACTTGACGGCCATGTCCCTACCCTCGAAAACCCTCTCAGGATTGAGCGGAGGCTCAGGCTTTCCGTCGTAGCTTCGTCCTTCGCCAATGAGTCTCTTGACTACCTCGGCGGCGATAGCGGCGATCTCCTCGGATTCAAGCTGTCGTTTTAGCTCCCTGACCTTGTTGCCAGCAGTTTCCATGATCGCGTGTGCAGCGATGCCTGCGGCAAAGAGTGTTCGGTCATACGGGATACGCTTCTCGCGCATGTCGAGCGCGGCGGGGCAGTTCTCGGTGAGCAGTGTCAGTTCTGTTGGGTGGTACGCCATTGCGGTCTATCCTCTTTGGTTGTGCGGCAAGTCTCTATTTGGTTGATTGCGTGGCCCAGCACTTCTGCGACTTGGGGCACGACGGCGTTACCGAGGCATCGGAGCTTTGATACCCGGTCGGGCACCTTGCCAGCGACAATGCGTGGGACTCCATCCTCCCAGGCTTCTACTCCAAGTCGAGGTAGCCCTTTGGGAACCCCATAAGCAAGGCTACCCAGTCTGGGTTGAGTGCTCCAGCGCCCCGAATCCTTGATCCATCCCCGGAACGGGCCCCTTCTCCCATCTCCACCGCACAGGGCAGCGACGGGTTTCCGCTCTTGTGGAATCTTGGAGCCTTCGAGCCGTCCGTTGCGTTCGGGGTGGGCCACTTCTTCCGACCACCCGATGCAGAACCACCTGTCTCGAACGTGGCGGGCGCCGACTGCGGCAGCGGGTATGCAGTCCCATATACAACCATACCCGAGCGCGGCCAGGTCTCCGAGAACTCTGTCCATCCCCCGAGCACGGATCGCTGAGACGTTCTCCAGGACAACGTATCGGGGTCGTAGCTCGCCAATGATGCGGGCAAATTCAAACCAGAGTCCAGATCGCTCCCCGTCGAGACCGCTTCCGTCTCCACCGGCTGTCGATATGTCCTGGCACGGGAACCCTCCGCAACACAGGTCTGGGCGCTGGACTGTTTCTTTTGTGACTTCTCGGACATCGGTGATGCTCCTGTCGGCTTCAGGCCAGTGCTTCGCCAAGACGCGCCTGGCAAACGGGTCTTGCTCCACTTGCCAGATCGTGCGCGCTCCAGGGATGACGGCTTCGAGCCCTCGCTCAAGGCCGCCAATCCCCGCGAACAGGCTGCCGATTAACATTTCACCACCATCACTCACCCCCCACATCAAACACCGCTGGCAACCCAGGCTCAATCTCAGCCGAGTCAATGAACTGCTCCTGCGGTGAGTCGTCCGTGATTTGCCGGATTGGCGTGCTGCCGCTCAGCTCTTTGAGCTTGTCTCGCTGTGAAAGGAAGAACTCCTGGAGCGTGACGCCGGGCGGGAAGTCAGTGGAAATCGAAACCACCGGCACGCTGCGGTTGTTGCCCATGCTCTTCTTCCCGAGAGTCATCACGCCAGGCAGGCCGTACAGCGTGTAGTCTGTGGCACCGAGCGCGAGCGCTTGCTCGTGCAGGAACTTGAAGAAGGGGATGAAGGCCTTGTTGGTGTTGTGCCAGCTGTGGGTGACGAACTTGACCAGCGGTGTCGGCAGTGAAGATCCCTCATGCCACCGAAGCTGGAAAGCAAACCGTGACGATGGCTTGCAGGACGGCGAGCTTCCTTGGCGGAACTGACAAAGCCTGTGCGGGCATTCGATATCATTGAAGATGTGCTCCCCGTTCTTCTCTCCCGCGTACCTGCGCGCTTTGACCCCGTTTCCTACACAGGTTGGGATTTTTTTCGGGTGACCCTGAATCCTGGGCAGCTGCTGCGCCTTCAGCTGGAACTGGAAGCAGGGCTCTACAGATGCCCAGCCGTTGCGCAGGTGTACTGAATGTACCAGATTGAATCGGATGGTTTGGCGCCACCGCAGGTCATCGAGTCGATTGTATTTCTCGAAGTCTGGGTGGTTTTTACGAACGAGAGCGTTTCTGCCTCGAAACTCTGTAGTTTCCGCCTGGGCTTTCTTGATGAAGAAGCGATCGGTATTGGTCGGCGCCCCGCTGGGGCCCTTTTCACCGATCGTAATTACAGCGCCCCACGGCTGTTGATTTGAGCCGTCAAGGCCCGCTATCCCTTGAAACATAATGTCCTCCTTGGTGTGACTCATCAATCATACTCTCCTCTGCGAAAATGTCAATGCCTTGACTACGCGATAGGCCGAGATTACTGTTGAGCTGTGGACAGGTAGTCTGCGATGTTCTCTGGTGTGGCAACTTGAGACCATGCCCGGTTCGAGCATTCGCTTGAGCCGGGTTTTTTTTTATGTGATATTAAGGTCCACCCACGCTCACCTCTCGGAGACATGATGCCTGACCGCAAAGGACGACTCACCCTTGACGATATTAAAGAGGCTGGAAGGCTCGCCATCGATATGGCCCAGTCTCAGGGCATCGACAAGCCGACCCAGGACATGATGGACGCGGCCATGCGCACGGTGAGGAGCGCCGATCGGTTCCCAGACCCTACCACCCTGGAGGCCGTTGAAGCGGCACCGGGTGCGGAGAGGTCTTTCGAGGACATCCAGGCAGAGCTTGGGGCCGAGAGCGAGCGTCTCAACCCCCGGTTCCCAGACCCCACCACTCTGGATGCTGTCGAAGCAGCGCCGGGCCCAGAGAAGTCTTTTGAAGAAATTCAGAAGCTGATGAGCCCAAGGATGGGCAGTATGCTTCAGACTTCGGACGACATGGAACTGATGCAGGCCATGGGAGACCCGGTCGGTGAGATGCCTTTGTCAGAGGCTCCAGGCGGGTTTAGTGAAAGACCCCATGACGAGCTAAGCCTTATGGCCAGGCAGGCTGGATACGAAATTTCGATGGCAACATCAGAGCTTGCCAGAACCGATCTGACGGAAGAAGAGTCAAACAAGCTACGGATGGAGCGCCAACAGGCAACCGACAAGCTTCGCCGTATCCGGGATGAGATGGACCGTCGAGGCGGTGGCGAAACGCAAGAGTACAGAGGCGGCGGCATGGTTGGCCTTCCTTCGTATGACGAGGGCGGCGTTGTTGGAAGGATGGAACTTGAAAGGGATATCGCCGAGGCGCGTCGCGCCGAGGCGCGGACCGATGCTTTGGAAAAGTTTGTGAAGGAACTTCAAGCAGAAGAGCCGACTGACAAGTATTCGTTCGATCCAACTACGGCGGAAATGGCGGGGCTTGCAACGCTTGAGGCGCTTGGTGACCCACGGTTTACTGCCGCATCTCTTGCGCTACCTCTGGCGAGACCCGCTGCCGCAATGGCCCGTTCCGGCTTGGGTGCGACGACGAAAAAACTTTCAGAGGTGGCCAAGTATGGGGTTCCAGATCCCAAATATCACATAGCTAAGAAGATGGATCACATAGCTAAGAAGATGGCGGCGGCAGGCCGTATTCCGGCAGGCGCGATGCAGGCTGCCGGGACTCCAGGGCGACAGGCTTACTTCTTCCCAGATGGACCGCCCCTGAAACCCGGGGCCCCGCCCCCATCTGGCGCATCCTTACGCGATCTTGCGCAGCAAGCAGAAGGTTACACCCGAATCGTACAAGCAAACCCCCTCAAAGTAGGGAGCGCGGTAACGGGCTCTGCTACCGGCCAACATGACGAGTACGGCGACCCGCTCGGCTTGGGAGAGGGCGGGGAGTATCAGCGATATGTGAGCGGAGAATCGGAGATTCACCCCTTTACTGCCGTTGGATATCCCTTGCAAAAGAAAGCGATCCAAACACTGGCGCAGAGCGACGTTGGCAGACAGGAGCAGAGAGACGCGGAAGAACTGTCGCGCGTCCTCGATGAGTTGTATGACGCCGGAGCACCGTTCAAGGAGTACGGCCAGCCCGCAGAAGCCATGGGTGCGATGCTCAATCGAATCCAGACCAAGCAGAGCAAGGGAATCGAACTCTCTCCAGCGGAGCGTGCTGCCCTGATTAATCCAAGAGCCGTGCTTCAGACCCTTCAAACGTATGGAACCCTTACGTCTACCCAAGCTCAAGACGTGATCAACCACATCATCCGTGCCTCCTATCCCGCTCCAGATCGCCATTTTGATCGAACAGCTGCGACCCTTATGGAGGCAATGTACGACGACAACTACCAGGAAGGCGGCGTGGTCGGAACAGAGACTGCCCTTGTTGGCGAGGAGGGGCCAGAGCTTGTCGTAGGAAAAGTGGTCGGACAGGGCGGGCCAGAAGTTTCCGAGCTTCCCAAAGGACATTTCGTCCTTACTGCTGACCAAACAGCTGCTGTAAACGATGCGCTGAAACGCAAAGGCTTGACGCGCAAACAAAGAATGGGCCTCAACGCGCTGAAGGGG
>LULG01000057.1_pt1 | contig 37560 bp, 50 predicted proteins | sample 728211 | NCBI WGS metagenome assembly LULG01 (sample SAMN03860295, study PRJNA289734) | marine metagenome | biome: seawater column; feature: ocean; material: water; isolation source: Red Sea water column Station 169 - depth 200m | place: Saudi Arabia: Red Sea | collected 2011-10-15 | depth 200 m | reverse complement strand
GTATTAAGGATATTGGATGAAATTTTTAAATTTGTTTACAAGAGCCTTTTGGCGCAAAAAAAAGGATGAGGATACCACGGAGGGTATCATTGCGTCTTTAACTTACGTTGTTGATAAAGATAATACGATTTGGGTAGATTGCGAGTGGTCTTCTGGAGACGGAGACCACTTGCGATTTGCCGAATTGTTACATAGTGTATCTATTGGATCTCTTCAAGAAGATACTTTAAAATTTTTAGAGCAAGAATGTTCCAATAAAGACCGCTCAGAATTATACATAGATATATTGAGGCATTTGGCACACTGGGAAGAAGAGCGAGCCAAGGAGGCGTTGTCTTTATTTTCCCTTGATCAGACAAAAGAAGATAGTGATGATTTAGTGGTAAGGCCAACAGACGTGGCTAGAAACATACAAGAAGCGAGTGAATAATGCGTCTTCGATTACCCCCAAGAGGGCTTAATAATGAAAAAGGTTATAGCGTGGGAAAAATGGGACGCCGATCTAATAGAGCAAGAAATAGCAGAAATGTTAGAGATAGACGACGAGGATGAAGAGTTAGCGTCGGATGCCATGGCTTTGATGAAAAAAATTCCAAAACTGGTTAGCACTCCGATTGGCATTTTTCAGCTTCACGATAAAGCAAATCCCATTAAACAGCTTGATTGCTGGACTGGGCATACAAATTTCGATATTACCAAAAGTGTGCAAGAAAAAATCGAGAAAATCAGAGGTATAGAACTTTTGATGGTCTTGAGCAGATACAGATTTTTCGTTGGTGTGGGCAAGCTTTTTGATTTTAAAAATGTGAGACACAAGCTAGAGAAATCTATATGTGATCTCTCAAAGACCAAAAAGAAAAAACCCGCTAAAGACGATGACATGACTCAGGATGTAGAGGACGCCGTCGCTCTTATTAAGAATATAATTTCTTCTGATAAGTATTGGGCTATATATGTAAGTCCAGAAGGAGAAATAGATTACGCCAGCACAAACGATGCAAATGACGGAGACTACCTAGAAACTCTTTTTGGGTATGAAGCGGATAAAGAGAAGTTTGGCGGATCTATAATACAAAGAGGGTTTGACTTATAAGGAGGTCTTAGGAAGGATAAATATGCTCACCCCCATAGGAAACAAAGAATTTGATGAAGCTTCTAAGGACAGAAACAATATCAATATTCTTAACAAGGCATGTTCTAGATATGTCAAATCTATTCCAGCAGACGAACTAGAAAGATGCAAATTAATAGCGCTCTGGGAAGCTTTAAAAGCTTTTGACCCCGAGAAGGGTGGCAAGTTCACCTCTTTTCTTTATAAGCGTGCAGACTGGGAGTGCAAAAAACAGCTTTATTCCATCAACAAACATAAGAAATCTGTCGAATACCAAGAGAATTACGGCGTTTGCAATGATGTAGAAATAGCAGAAATCAAGGATCTTTTACAAAAGTTACACCCTAGATTAAGAACTGTAATCAAACAAAGGTTTTTTGACAACCTCACAATGGAAGAAATAGGCAAAAAAAACAACTACAGTAGGGAAACTGCAAGAAGATACATCATATCCGCTCTCGAAAAGCTAAAAGAGTATGTGTCAGAATAATTTCTTTATGGTGTATAATATACAAGGACTGGACTATCAATAAATAGGAAATAAAGGAATCGATCATTGCTTATAGAAAGGCAATATCATGGCTACGAGCACACATACACAGACGGCTACAGGCGGCGTTGTAACTGGAGTTAGCGGAGATTCCGACAGTGGCGTAATTGCACATGGCGGAACCATCTCTAGTTCTAGGTGGACAAACAAAGATATCATCTCCCTAGTTGCGGGTGCTGATTCTTATGGTTCACTAGTATTTGATTCGACTTGGGTAGACAAAACTGTTTCAAGTCAAGACCTTGCTTACAACCCAAGCGGTCATGCAGTCTCAAGAACAAAAGCCAACAGTGGCTTTTTGGCTCGCGGAGTGCAAACACTTATTGGTGGCAAGGCGGCTACCGCAGATATTCTGAATGTCCTCGGCTCCGATGGCACAAGTCGTCCCGCCGGAAACATTCATAGTACTGAAAGCAATTACCAATATGGTACTTGGGCCGACACGATCCTTGATATATTCGGTACGGGCGCTCTTAGCGGCACTAGAACCGGCAAGGGTACGAAGTCTACCTATATCAATCCGGTTGGTGGAGGCGCATCTGCTGATAGTGCTGCCGCAGCAAGCAGAGCTATTCCGGGCGAGTTTGCAGTACTTATCAACTTCGTAAACTTTGACGGCGCTTCTGTAAGTGGCGACGGCACGGGAGTTGAAAACCTCATGGATTACAGTGCTGTCACTGGTGGCTAATCCATAATTTTTTTGTGGTCATGGGGGTCACAAGCGTGGCCCCCTGACCCTTTTTTGGAGAATAAATTGATGGATGTAGACATTCTTTCGATTCCGGCGTTGGCAGCTATAGTTGCCATAGTTATGGGTTTAGGGAAGGTCATTGAAATTCTAATTTTAAAATCTGTTCCGCCAAAATCTGTTCTTATGGATGAAGAGCGAGACTGGATGCAACATACTTATAAAGTTATATCCAGACAAGACTCAGACGGGACTCCGCTAGTTTATGTGCCCAGAAGCTGGGCAGAAGTTCAAAAAGATATGCAGCAAATCATGACGCAAATAGTCAATGATCAAAGGAGAATTGCTGACATATTAGATAGAATAGACAAAAAGCTGGAAGAAAAATAGTAATGATTTTAGTTCCTTATCACGAAGCCAAGACGTACATCAAAGAGGCAGACGTGCTTCTCTTTCGTGGTGAGGGACTAATTTCTTGGTTGATAAAAAGATATGGGAGCGGTGTTCATAGTCATGCGGCTATGGCCCATTGGGATGGAAGAAATTTGGAGTGTGTAGAATTTAGAGAATTTAAAGGCGCTAGATCTGTTTCTCTAAAGAGTCAAGTTGAAACACACCCGGATAATATTGATGTATTCAGACCGGCTCATATATTGCACCACAATAAATTTAGCGGCTGGCCTAGTAATGAAGAGCAAAGATCTATAAAGGTTACATATGAGGAAAAAGAGCAAATAGATATCTTTAGTGAATCTGTCGCTCATTCGGTTTCGGATGTTATGCTAGATCTTACCGGCCTACCCTATGGCTGGAAAAACTTCATGAAATTAGCTACCAACAAATGTCTTCGTGTGCAGCACTGCTGTCGCTTATGCTTACCGCAAAGCGTATGTAGATCCAGTGCCGTACTTAGCAGACACGGCTGTTACGCCCGCTGATTTAGCTAGGTCAGCACTTTTCAAGTATCAATTCACCATCAGTAAGGACTGGTAAAGGTCATGAAAAAACTAATACAAGCTGTTGTAGTTTTGGCAATAATGACGCTCTTCCCAGCTTTAGGTTTTGCCAAACCGCTTACGATGGACGAGGCTTTGGAAGGAGTATGTAGGGTTAATACCAGTGAGGGTAGAGGTTCAGGCACGGTCTTCCAAGAAGATGAAGACAAGTACTATATCCTAACAAACGGACACGTTGTAGGTCGAGCCAGAAGAGGCCATGTAGAGTTCTTTCAAGACGGCTATAAATCCGCAATGATTCCTTTTAAGACAGAGTATACTGCTTATGAAGATGGAACAGCTTTAGATCTGTCTATTATATCAGTTAAGAAAAAGTATTTTGGTCATTATCCTCCCAGAGTTATTCCTCTAGCTCCAAAGGGAACACCGATAAAGGCCAACGATCTTATTATAGCTGGCGGATGCCCCTCTGCACAATGGGCTTGCTCTTGGAAGGGCAGGGTTATTAGAAATCATGGAGCCACTGTTAGTTTCAATGCCGCTCCTATCGGTGGGCAATCTGGCAGCGGCGTACTTATTAATGTTAAAGATAGCGAAGGAGAACTACAAACCAGAATAGGTATCCTTCTTGCTTGGAGAGTTGGCGACGGTGCTTGGACTGACGATGGTCCTACAGATTATGGTGCTGGCCTATCTCTAAAACAGATTTATGCTATCATAGAAGGTGACGGTCAGGGACATCCTATAGAGGCTTCATATAATGTTGTTTATGAGAAAGACGAGACTAAAAAATCCGCAAAAGAAAGATTGAATCAGGTTTGTCCGCACTGTGGGCACAAGATTAGTGACCATGTTGTCATACCAAAAGATGGTGGTCTCAGGAGAACCAAGAAGGGTGAATTTATGTTTTGCCCCGAACTCAAGTTTCAGGATGGTGGTATTGCAGATACTGCAAGATACTACGGTGGAATAAGAGTTGGAGAGCTATACGAAGGTAATGGTCTGTTCCCGTGGTGTCCATTTAACCGTTGTCCACCACCGAACCCAAACCCAAACCCAAACCCTCAACCTCCTGACAACGGTGGTGGATTTAACGGTTGGCCGGGAAGACCTGATCCCGGCGATCCTGTTGATCCCCCACCTGATTTTGACAAAGAGCGTCAGGAGTACCTTGATAAGATTACCGAGCTAAAAGAGAAGCTTACAAATCTAGAGGCTTTGTCTGAAAGCTTAAAGGCTGAGCTTAGTGGAACTAACAGCAGTCTATTGGACTCTCAAAATGAGGTAAACGGGTTGAGAGATCTTTTGGGAACTGTTGAAGGCCAAAAAGATACTTTAAAATCTAGAATAGACCAGTTGTTAGGATTTATTGTAGAAAAAGATGGAGAGATATCAAATCTTAAAGAAGGCTCTGGACATTACATGGATGATGTGACTGGAGGAAATGGCAATACGGTTGAGAATGTCAGTTTTACCCTCGGTGGAGCAAGCTTAGGAATGCTTGCTCTTAAATATGGCGTTCCATTCCTACTAAATAGGAGACGAAGACGAAGAAAAGAAGAAGAAGACGAAAAAGAAATTGACAATGATCGAGAAGAGGGGTATAATATAGATGGAGACGCCTCTGGGTGTTCAGAGGTCGAAAAACATATACATGAGCATGAACATATTCATAACCATAAACATTCGCACGACAACGAGTATGTAATGCCCCTAGAATCATTGCCGCAGGGCAAAACAACCAATGATATCGACAAGGATTTACAACAAGGAGGTCTTCACCCCGGATTTGCTCCCTATGGAGGACTTCCGGTTGTTGAACCTCATTACCAACAAGTTGTTGCGGCGCATGGATTGCCACCACAATTTTTGAATGTTCCGTTCAGCACCAGAAAACAAGCTACTGCTGAACAAATCATGACTATATTTGGAGAGTTGGTCAACGAATATCAAAATGACCAAACTATGACAATGAATCAAATTGATACGCTATTACGTCAGAGACTTAAAGAAAAATTTAATATCGAATAAAGAAAGTGGGTGATCTACTATGTCTAACGAAAATTTGGTAATTCCGACTCACGACGCCATACTTCCCTACATGTTTGAGGGGGTCAAGTGGGGCATTCCTAATGTTGGAGACAACAAAGAAACCTATAACATGGCAATGGCTAGGCTGTTTGAAAAGGTTGGAGAACATCTTCAGGCTTTCAGTGTACGTACTGACTGCTTCGTTCCCGGCCCGCCGACACTATCTGCCGTCAAGCATCATCACAATATGTTTGTTCGTCTGTGCAATCTAATTGACACAAACACTAAGCCGGATAACATGGAAAGACTCGAAGCTCACCATATTACACACGAGCGTAGAGCCTTCAAGATTTATCCAGTTCGTTATTTTGATGTTAAGAATGACTATTGCCGAAGATGGATTGAGCTATGCCTTCAGGGCATGAGTGACATTGCTCAGCTTTCCGAGAACACTTGGGCTAATGACTGGAGTGATTCTACCGCTGTAGAAATGAAGAAGCTTTTCCGTGAGGCTTATCGTCTTATGGCTGTTGAATTATTCAGGGTTCCTGTTGTCGAAGCTCATGCAGTTTTCGATGATGAAAACCCGTACTATCTGACAGCAGAGCATTTTGCCAACTATGATGTTAGTCATATTCCAACCATCGAATGGATCAAGCATCCGGCCCTTGGTAGTGAATTTACAGAAGATGAACTGCGTGCTATCTCTACTCCCAACGTTCAGGTTGCCCCCGGCGTTGCGGAAAATGATGGAAACTCGCCCCAGCGTGAGCTAGAGCGTAGAATGCAGGGTGGTGAAACCGTTTAGTAAAATAAACGCCAGTTAAGGGGTTCTGGACAAAAACCCCTTATTTTTTTCACAATGACACTAAGGAAGGAAACCATGAAAAAAGCGATCTTAGGTACTGTTGTGTTACTCTTTGTCCTCGGCTCCTCCGCATTCTCAGCGGACAAGCAGCTTTACCAACACTTACAGGACGTATCTGTAACAGTAAAGTCTGGCCTTGGGGAAGGCTCCGGTGTTCTGATTACTAGAGATGTTCTAGTCTCACCCGGCAGAGTAGAAAAAATTAATTTCGTCTGGACTGCTGGACACGTTGTAGACAATCTAAGATCCGTTAGAAAGGTGATAAAGGATGGTCGGACCACAACTGTGGTTGAATTCAAGGACGCTCAGATTGTTAAGGAGCTTATAGAAGATGGGAGGCGTGTTGGCGAACTGAAAATGGACGCCAAGGTTATCAAATACAGTGATTCAGAAAACGGTGAAGATCTTGCCTTGCTTATGGTGAGAAAGAAGGGCTTTATCACTAAAACCACCACCTTCTATGCAGAAAATACTCCAACCACTGTGGGTACTGAATTATATCATGTAGGCTCATTACTAGGCCAAGTCGGAAGTAATTCGATGACGCGAGGTATTTGTTCTCAAGTCGGTAGAGTTCTTGATTTAGGCTCAGGAGACGGCGTTGTCTTCGATCAGACCACCGTGACGGCATTTCCCGGTTCAAGCGGTGGCGGTGTCTTTCTAAGTGAGAGGTCTGGAGATAAGGCTGGCCAATATGTAGGAATGCTTGTAAGAGGCGCTGGAGAAACCTTTAACTTTATTGTCCCGGTTCGACGTATGAGAACGTGGGCAAAAAAAGAGTCTATCTTGTGGGCTATAGATACGACCACAGATGTTCCTTCCCTAAAGGACATTGTATCGCTACCAACTGAAGGTGGTACTCCGTCTAAAACCGATGGAAAATCTATAACAACCAAAGATAGTATTAGGTTCCCAACTCTTTTGAAATAGGTTGGATATGTTTGACAAACTGTTTGGGTTAGGCTGTAAAAAGAAAAAACATCAAATAGTAGTTTTTGTTACTAACTGGTGTCCACACTGTAAACAAATGAAGGATCAGGTTTGGACAGATGGCAAAGTTGTCAAGGCGTCCAAAGCTTATTACGGTGGAAAACCGCATTTTCTTTTTCTAGACAATCCAGAAAACCAGCACTTGATATCAGAATTCCAAATAGAGAGATATCCCACAGTGGTTATCATGGATGAAGAACATAACGTCAAAAAGAAGGCTAACAATATGCCACCAGAAGAATTGGTAACTTTCTTAGAAGAGCTATAATGGAAATTCAAAAGCACCACAGGATTCTTATAACGGGCGGCAAGGGCTTTTTGGGAACCCGTCTCTACAATGTTCTAAAACACAGGGGATATGAACATGTCTTCGCTGTGGGTGGTACTAGAAGCGGCACTGATTTGGGGGAGGAGTCTACTGTCGGATGGTTGTTTCAGCGTATACAGCCAGAGATAGTAATTCACCTAGCCGCAAGGACTGGTGGTTTTGAAGCCTCCGCTCGTTATCCCGGCGGATTCATATATGAAAATTTGAATATGGGACTTAAAGTAATAGAAGAGGCAAGACATTACAATTGCCTTAAATTTATTATGTCTGCCCCCATAATTAGTTATCCAGACACATGCCCCATTCCTTTTAAGGAAACGGATTTATGGAACGGCCCTCCAGATCCGTTTCTATGGTCCTATGGTGTGGCGAAGCGCTCCCTAATGGAGCTTGTAGCAGCTTACGGTAAACAGTTCGGGTTCAGTGCTACGTCACTGATATTTCCAACAATATATGGTCCCGAAGATAAAATTGATCCCAGATGGAATCGTATAATTCCAGATATTATCACTAGAGTTAAGTATAATATTCAAGAAGGCACAAAAGAATTTCCCGTATGGAATCATGATCAAACGAGTAGAGAATTTTTATATGTTGACGATGCTGTTGAAAGTATAATTTTTGCTATGGAAGGATTTCATGGATCAGACATAATTAATGTAGGAAACGGGGTTGAAGTTAATATCAGAGATTTGATTACAAAAGTATGCGAGATAATGAACTATGAAGGAAAACTGGTGTGGCATGACCAGCCACCCGAAGGACAGCCAAGAAAATATCTAGACGTTTCTCAATGCAAACAGAAACTTGGATTCGAGGCTAAAACTTCTATAGAAGATGGTTTAAAGCAGACGATAGATTGGGTTGAACAAACACGAAGCTCTGTCATGAAAACACGCAAGAGCGAACTACCTAATGGTGAAATCGTCTGATATGATTAGCACAGTTATCGTCTCAGAAGACAAGCCAGCCCAACTAAACCTACTACTAGACAGTCTGTATCAAAATGGAAGAAACCTTTTTGACATTACTGTTCTTTATAAATACTCCAGTCCAGAGCTACAAAAGGGCTATATGGTAGCCCAACAAAGATTTTATCAAAAACATAGATACAGTCATAAATACCCCGTAAGATGGGCCGAAAGAGAGTCTACAAATCTTAGTGACGATCTGCTCTTCTACCTAAAAAACGCTAGATTGTTAACATGTATCTTTAACGACCAAAATGTTTTGTTTTCCAATGATCTATCTTACCGGATCGTTTTCGAATTATTTTCCAAATACAACCCGTGTACCCTCTCCTTGAGATTGGGAAATAATACCGTAATACAGAACCCATACGAGAACGAAGACTATTTTGCTGACATTCCATCTGAGGGCGAGTTTGTTCTGGACAAATTTTTGGCGTGGGATGCTACGTTAATTGAGCCATACACAAACTTTGCAATTCCTTTTTCTACAAATGGACATATATACAGAAGCTCTGTTTTGAAAGATGTCCTAGAGTCATCGACTCCAATTTATGGCAAAGCAGATTTCGAAGTGACTCTACAAAAAATGTTATATGAAGGGAATTTATCAAAAAAGGTTCCTTACTTAATGTCCTGTCCAGAATACAGCATGGTCATACATAACAGTATAAATCGTATACATGACAAGGGAGTCAAAGAGGATGAAATTGAACCGGGAATAACTGACGAGGATATTAACGAAAGATATTTGAAGGGTAAAACAATTGATTATAAACAGTTTGATTTCAAACACATTTCTAAACCGTTTCAAGAATTCATGGTAACATTCCATGAAGATTAGAAATTTACAAAGACCCGATCTTGACATCCATTACTTCAAATTACTTAATGAATTATCTCCTTCGTTAAATGTGGATTTGACAGAATGGTACGAAGACAAAATAGATAAAAACTTTGACAAACTATGGAATGACTTTATTGATAATGATAGCTATCATATAGTCGTAGCTAGTTCTGGTTCACACATTGTAGGAACTGCTTCTCTTTTAACTGAACAAAAAATTAGCGGCAAGTTTGCGGGTCACATTGAAGATGTGGTTGTTTTAAGATCTCATAGAGGGGCTGGAATAGGAAGCTTGCTTATCAAGAGTCTTATCAAGACTGCAAAACAGCAAAAGTGTTACAAAGTCATTTTGAATTGCTCTGACAAGAATATACCCTTTTATAACCAGTTTGGATTTATAAAAATAGATAACGGGATGAAAAAGGTATTATGAAAATTGTATGCACCACAGTGGTGAGAGCCGCAAAGCCCGGCGATATACATGGTGGATTCTATGTCATAGACACTGATACTGAAGAAATTCTTCACTATATGGAATACGACGAAGATTTTACCAACGAAAATGAAAGAGGGGGCGAACGGGGTCTTAGAGGCATAGCCGTCTTAGACGACAGGATAATTGTCTCAAACTCTACCGGATTTTTGGAGCTAGATAGACAAACGTTTGAAATAAAACGCAGTCATAAAGACGAATCGGTTTTAAGATCTATACATGAAATCTGTGTTTTTAGAGATCAAATATGGGCGACTTCAACTTCGTATGATGCTATTGCATGTTTGGATTTAGATTTTAATCTGAAGGGATTTTGGGAGGTCTTGGGTGAGAGCATGCAAGATCATAAAGTTTTGACCGGATTAAGAGAGATAGAACCCGGTGGTGCTCCAGTAGATGATAATTATCACATAAACTCCATCTGTTCACATAGCGGAAGATTGGTTTTTTCTGGTTTGATTAGCTGTTTGTATGATTTTGAAACTATGAACGCGGTCGGAGCTATGCCAATGATGCCGAACAGAAGCAAGAGTTTTATTCACAACTTTTATAAATATGATGATATGGTGTTGGCGAATCTCACTAGCTGGAGTTGTTTGGGAATTTCTAAAGATAAAGATGGAAATATCTTTCAATTTATAAAGCTTCCGAGAATGAAAAAAGCTGTTTATCATCTTGACGACATTGCCACTAATAACTGGAATAGGGGTCTGGCCCGCTCTGGAGACACGGTCCTCGTGGGTTCTTCTCCAGCCAGAATTTTGGTGTATAATATAAAGACAAACGAATTCGAAAAAGAAATTCAGTTAAGCGACGATATTAGACACTGTGTCCATGGTTTAGAAATTTTGGAGGATTAGACGTGAGCAAGGATCTAGGAGATTGGAAAAAGCCGCTGTCTCGCATAATTAGTTTTGTTGGTTATGTGGATAAAAGACACGAGAAAAATGTATTATACAAATGTGTATATCTGAAAAAATTTTTCGACAAAGAGGGGGTTCTGGTTTCTCATCTTGACAGAATCCTAGAAATTTCTAACAATCAAGAAGAGATCATGAAATGCGCCGTGCGGTGTATGGGGTTTCGTGGAAAATACGAGACCTTAACCCCAAAGCAGGTTAAAGAAACTACCGGAGACTACGATCTATGTATTTTATCTGAACCACTTTCCTTCAATCAAATGAAAACAGTTACAGCGAACAATTTTATTAGAGCTTTTTAAAATGGGTAAAACAGTAAGACGTAAAAGTAAAAGAGACAAGAAGAAGCTAAAAAGGGAAAGAAGAACAAGGAATCAAAAACGTGGTTACGAATCGGCCAACGTGGGATGAGTACTTTATGGGTATGGCGCATTATGCGTCTATACGCAGTCATGATTCAGAAACCAAAGTTGGATGTGTGATAGTTGGCAACCCCAATATAATCGTTGGGGTTGGGTATAATGGGTTTTGTTCTTCGGTAAAAGAAGACGATCTCCCCACCACCAGACCTGACAAGTATCCGTTTATAGTACATGCAGAAGCCAACGCGGTAAGCAATTTAGTCGTTAAACAGATTGACTGCTACAAAGCCTACATTACACACCTGCCTTGCTCCACTTGTGCAAAACTTTTGTGGCAAACGGGGGTTCGTGAGTGGTACGTCCCAAAAGGTTCCAAAGCTCACGGGGAAACAGAAGAAGACAAAATTGTGTACAACCATCTGCTCGAAAATGGTCTTGTAATTACCTATCTTGAACCACACCTGCCTTCCTAAATGATATGGTCAAGAACTAGAAAATTAAAAGTGAATTGATCCGCTTTCGTGTATAATCATATACAAACGAAGGAATAACATCATGCTTATCAAACAAACTATAGTGTAAAGATTAACAAGGTTCGCAGAAATCTGCGAACCTTTTTGCGTACCATGATAGAAGACTACCAAAGGATATTAAAGTACTACGGAAAACATCTGATACTTACAGATTCATCAGATAGCAGATTTGTAGGCTGGGCCAGTAAAGACACTCAAGAAAACAGATGGAGCCAATTGGTTCTAGACCATGACCTAGATGGTTGTTCTGTACTTGACGTGGGATGTGGTGTTGGAGATTTTTTGGGCTACTTGCAAAAGTATTCCGATGTTTCTTACACTGGAATAGATATTAACACTATGATGATCAGAGAAGCTTGCAGAAAAAATCCAGATGGAACTTTCTTAAACGGAAGTCTGTCTCGACTGGCTGAATTCGGAGTGTCAGGACTTCCAACCTCGTGGGACTATGTTTTTGCTAGCGGAACTTTTACCATAAAAGTGGACGATAACAACTCTCACATAAGGAGAGGGATCGAAAATCTGTGTGAGCTAGCGAATAAACATGTCGCGTTTAATTTCCTAGATGATACCACAGAAACTCAATACAGAGATCCGAATCTACACTATTACAACAGAGATGAGTTGCTAGATTATGTCAGGACCAAATGGGATGGCTCGTTAATCACAGGATATGAAAATGAAGAATCAGACTCAACAATTCATATACGGTTACAATCATGCAAGAACCACCCAAAGGCATCGTTACAGACGCAAAAGTAGTAAATGTTGTAGATGGTGATACGATAGATCTAAAAATAGAAAAAACAATTAGAGTGAGATTAAAGGACTGCTGGTGTGCGGAAACTCGAACTGGAGACCTAGAAGAAAAAGAGAAGGGTTTAGCGGCCAAGCACCACATAGAAGATCTGTTGGGGAAAAGAGTTTTATACTACGGAAGAAAAAAGTTTAGCAAGGATGTTGTTCTTTTCATTCCAGCAGACGAAGACGGAGAAATAAAAGATGTGTTTACCTTCAATAGAGTTTTAGGATATGTTTTTGTCGACGGAGAAGACATATCTGAAAGAATGGTAATGGACGGTCACGCAACTAAGAAAAAGTACGGTAGGGAAAGATAATGTCGCTAACGGAATTGCAAAATTACACCTTTGTCGGTAAATACGCAAGGTGGATTCCAGAGAAAAAAAGAAGAGAGACTTGGAAAGAGTCAGTAGACAGAGTTAAAAACATGATGTATGCTCAGTACCCAGAAGCAAATGGGGAAATCGAATGGGCATATGATATGATGTATAAAAAGAGAGTTCTAGGATCACAAAGAGCCTTACAGTTTGGAGGCTCTCCAATAGTTAAGCATAACGCTAGAGTATATAATTGCATTGCGTCGTTCTCCGATAGACCACGATTTTTTCAGGAATGCATGTATCTTTTATTGTGTGGCTGCGGGGTGGGCTTTTCGGTTCAAAAACACCACGTAAAAAAATTACCGGATATCATTATTAAAAAAGAAGGCACAAAAAAATACACAATACCAGATACTATTGAGGGATGGTCTGACGCAGTTGGAGTTTTAGTCAGCAGCTATTTTGTCGATAGTGGCCTGTTTCCTGAATACGAAGGGAAGAATGTAAACTTTGATTTTTCTAAAATCAGACCTGCCGGATCTTATCTTAGCTCCAGTTCAGGAAAAGCTCCCGGTCCAGAACCTCTTAAAAAAGCCCTTACTAATATCAAAAAGGTTTTAGACAAGGCTATAAAAGAGGCGTTATTCAGTGTAAAGAAATTGGAGCCAATTCATGTCTACGATGTTGTTATGCATGCTGCTGACGCTGTTATTTCTGGCGGTGTACGCAGAAGTGCTACGATTTGTGTTTTTTCGCCAGACGATGAAGATATGGCAATGGCAAAGACTGGTAATTGGTTTCACGATAATCCTCAACGTGGCAGGTCTAATAATTCTGCTCTTTTACTACGGGATTCAACGACTCCTGAACAATTTTCTTCTTTGATGCAGTCAGTGAAGGAGTTTGGAGAGCCGGGTTTTGTATGGGCAGACTCTACAGAATTTGTTGTCAATCCTTGTGTTGAAATTGGACTTTATCCAATCGACGACGAAACCGGAGAAACGGGCTGGCAAGCTTGTAATCTTAGCACAATCAATTGCGCCAAGATCAAGACTAAGAAAGAGTTTCTAGAGTCTTGTAGAGCCGCATCCATAATAGGAACTTTACAAGCTGGCTTTACATCCATGCCATATCTAGGAGAAATCACAGAGAAGATCCTTAAGCGTGAAGCTCTGCTTGGGGTTTCAATGACCGGCATAATGGAACAACATAAAATTTGTCTTGACCCAGATATACAAAAAGAAGGAGCGAGAGAGGTCAAGAAAGCGAACAAAGAAATAGCTAAAATTATTGGTATCAATCAAGCCGCTAGGGCAACATGTATCAAGCCAGAAGGTACGGCTTCATGCATTCTTGGTACTAGTTCCGGCATTCATCCACACCACGCCAAGCGGTACATTAGACGTGTGCAAGCTAATAAAATGGAAAACATCTACCAGCATTTCAGAAAGACAAATCCTAGAGCCTGTGAGGAATCAGTCTGGTCCGCTAATGACTCTGATGATGTGATATCCTTCTGTATAGAGGTTCCAGACGGGTCCAAATTAAAGAACAAGATCAGCGCCATCGGTCTTCTAAATTATGTTAAGAGCACCCAGCAAAATTGGGTTATGGTAGGAAAAACCGACTCTCTTTGTGTTCAATCGTATTTACAGCATAATGTATCAAACACTATTAATGTTAAACCAGAAGAGTGGGACGAAGTAGAAAAATTCATCTACAAGAATCGTAGATACTTCTGTGGAGTTTCACTTCTTCCAGTGAGCGGGGATAAAGACTATCCCCAAGCTCCTTTCACCACTATTTACTTACCTAGCGAAATGGTGTCTCATTATGGAGACGGAGCCGTATTTGTTAGTGGGTTAATTGAAGTTGCGTTGAACTTATGGGAAGACAATCTGTGGGCTGCTTGCGATGCCTTGCTGGGTCTTGGTCAAAAGGTTAAAGGTAACGGCAAGAAGGATTGGGCCGATAGATGTCAAAGATTTGCTGATAAGTATATGGACGGGGATATTAAAAGTCTCACTTACTGCATGAAGGATGTCTACAATTGGAAAGAATGGGTTGACGTTAAACGCTCCTATTCTTCTGTAGATTATACCGAATGTATAGAGGAAGAAGATAATGTAGTGCCAGAACATGAGATAGCATGTGCTGGAGGAAAGTGTGAAATATAATCTAAACTTAAGCAAGGAGCGATAACGGATGGCAATTTCAGCAGAGGTGGGGGGGATTGAAGTTCAAAGACTAAAACAAAACGCAACCATTCCCACTAAAGCGAATTTAACAGACGCCGGTTTTGACTTGTATGTTTGTACCGAAAAGGAGATAATTTTAAATCCTAAAGAATCTAAATTGATCCCAACTGGAATAGCCATGGCTTTACCAAGAAACCATGCTGGTCTTATTTGGGATAGATCTTCTATGGGTGTAAAAGGCATCCATAGATTTGCTGGAGTTGTGGACTCTGGATACAGAGGAGAAATTAAGGTTTGTTTATATAACAGTAACGACCGTCCCTATACGATTAATTCAGGGGACAGGATAGCCCAAATTTTAATTCAAAAAGTAGATAATTTTTATTTGCGGGAAGTTGTAGACCTGAATGAAACCGATAGAGGCAGTGGCGGTTTTGGTTCATCAGGTAAATAACATATGCAAAGAAAAAAACGCGCTGGTAGAAAACTTAAACCAAAAACAGAAAATCAAGCAAAATATATCAGAGAAATGATTGATTCTGATATAACAATATGTATAGGTCCAGCGGGAACTGGTAAAACTACCATAGCTGTGGGAGTGGCCTGTGGGCAGATACTGGAGGGTAAAATAGACAGAATAATAGTTACCAGACCAGTAGTAGAATCGGGTAAGGGGTTGGGATTTCTACCGGGAACTTTTCAAGACAAGATACATCCATATCTCGTTCCTATTTTTGAAGAAATGAATATGTACTTGTCAACACAGGTTACAGAAAGACTTATCAAGGAAAAGCATGTAGAAATTTGCCCACTTGAGTATATGCGTGGGAGAAATTTCCATAATTCGTTTATAATACTAGATGAGGCACAAAACGCTACGTATGAACAAATAAAGATGTTGATTACGAGGATGGGGTCTCAATCTAAATGCGTAATAAATGGCGACATAGAACAGTCTGATCTTCCACAAAACCTTAAAGGGGGGCTGGAAGAGTGTTTAGACAGATTGGACAATCTCAAAGGCGTAGGGCTTGTAGAATTAGAAAGATGCGATATAATCAGGAATAAAATTATAGCTAAAGTTTTGGATCGACTGGAAGATGAGTAAATTTCATATAGCTCCCATAATACCAAAGGAATACCATAAGTATTATTTTGCTCTTTTGTGGCTGTCTATAGGTTTGATTTCTTCGGTAGATTTGTATTGGTGTATTAAGAATCAACATATCATAGCTCAAATCGAAGAAAATCCCATTGGTAGATATCTTATAGAATTAGATCAAGGCGATGTGGCTCTTTTTATGGGCATCAAGATGGCGGGAACAGTCACGTCTTTAGGCGCTTTGATATTCTTATACCACTGGAAAAAACGTTATGCTTGGATTGCTACAATTACATTGTCAATATTACAGTTTTGTTTATTGTATTATTTAGGACGGTAAAATGCCAGAATACACATATAAATGCAATGCTTGTGATCACAGGTTTTCCGAAGTTATTCCGATGAGAGAGTATAAAACTCGAAAAAAATGCCCGGAATGTAAGAAGCACAAATTGCAAAGAGTCATAGAGAGAACTAGCGGTTTTGTTCACGGAGAGGCGACTACTCTGGGGCAATTGGGAGAGCAGAACGCAAAAAAGAGAGGCGGTCAGGATAAAAAGGTTGACAAAAAGGAGGAAGTTTGGTATCATAAATCTGGGGGCGCAACCTCTTCCGACATCAATAATATGAGTGATGGTCAAAAACACCGATACGTCAGGACCGGAAAGCAATAATGGACGACGGTTTAATAAAACTTATAAAATGCGCCGATTGCGGAGCAGAATTGGTTGAGATGGCAAAATCTCATGAGTCGGATAAAATTGAAAAAATCATAGCTCATTGCTCTGTCGATGATTGCGGTGGCGAAAGCTGGGTAACCGTGTTAGAAGGCGAATATCGCATACGTCCATGTGTCGAAAGATCGATTAAAGATATGGACTACAACGAAGACGGAGTAACACATCTTTATATTTCTTAGGGGATAATGATGGAAGCTGTAACGCATCTGGATAAGAATGGTGAACTAACCAACGAACAGGATCAGAAATGCTGTGCAAAAATTAAGGAATATCCGAATAAAACACTATACTTTATTAAGTTTTTAAACAATAGAATGTTTGACCCTACAGGTATTGATAGTGGAAAAGAGCGATCCATGTCTGCGTTCTTTTCATTTAAGCTAGTTACAAAAGAAACCTTCGATTTTTATTCTCACTATTTAAAAACAAAAAGCAAGAACTCGTTTACGAGAGCCGAAAGGAGTTACATAACAAATGTCTAAAAAAAGTGGTCCCCTCAATAAGGCAGAGAAGTTCTATCTGGATAACAACGAGGCTTCTTTAAAAGAGTTTGCAGAAGATTTGAATAGGTCTGAAAAAGTTATCAAGAACTATTTAAAGACATCTACAAAAGAAGAAGGTTCAAAAAAAATAGACGGTCATACTGTTGGAAACTTAATGGGAACAAATACCGCAACGGGGAAAAAGGGTGTCTCCGTTATGACTCCAGCAGCTTCCGAACTATCCGACGCAACAAAAACAACAAGCGAAATAGACAGAACCGGACACATTTGGACCCCTAAGAATGATGAGTAATGATCTTGTATCAAAAGAGCTAAATGAGTACGTTAGCGTTTATGCAGATTCTAATCCTATATGGATGGTTACTTTGTCAAATGGAGAATCTGTGTATCAGGATGATTATAGACCCAATGTCTATCCAGAGAGTGCATGGATAAGGTTGAAAATTTATTGTGAAGAAAACGATTTACACATTACGGATATGAAGATTAGGAACAAAGGAAATGTGAAATCTATAGAATCTAATTGTGACGGATATTTCTTTTGCAAGGGGGCGGGAGCCTTTTTGTTCGGGGACGAAACCGTACACTCTTTTATTATAGGAACCCTAAACGGTGATACTCTGCAAGTAAGAAAGTGGCGACTTCCCGAACTTGTTCCAGAGACTGTTGAGTTAAGAGACCCCATTGAATCAGAAGAATCATTGATTGCTAAAAAAGGTATTTTGAGTGACTGATAAAAACTACAAGCACGTTACCACTGGTCAACCTTGTAACGCTGCTCAGTATATTGCTGAAATGGTTTGTCTTCGTGAGGCTGAAAGATTTAACGAAGGCAGACCCGGATATAAGCTATGGAACACTAAAAAATGGCAGTCCAAGTTTAAAAGCCAAGTTACCAAAGCTTACCAACTCCTAAAAAAATATACTGACAAAGCCATCATAGGAGCATTAAAATCCGATAGAGGGAGAAGTATCTACTCTCTTAGGGTAAAGTCTTTGGAGGGATTGATTGTTCAAGAGCAAAAAAGGATAGACAATCAACCAAAGAAGGATGGCAAGTACGAAGACAATACCGATAAAAGGCCGATGAAGCCTTATGGAAAAAAAGGACTAACTCAAAAGATAAGAGGACTAGATGGCTAAACAAACTTTTCTTGAAGACCCTACAACCAAAGAGATCATTAAGAAATACGGAGAGGTGGTTAGGAGTGGGTCTGACGTATTTGAAGAAATTAAGAACTTCAAAACTATTCCGCTTAGCCCCGCACTGGATCTAGCTTTGGGGGGCGGAATTAAAGAGGGGAGTTGGGTGACTCTAACCGGCGACCCTAAAAGTGGAAAAACCACTACCGCATTACAATTTGCCGCCACCTGCCAAAAGAAAGAGTATGGTAGCAGACCTATTATCTACCTTAACGCAGAAGGTAGGCTAAAGGCTATGAATCTTGAAGGCGTTCATGGACTAAATCGAGACGGGATAAAAGTTGTAGGAACTCATGAAGAGCCAATGAGTGCAGAGTATTATCTCAATATTGCAGAATCCTACATTAAACAGACGCCAAATTGCGTATTAATTATAGATTCAATCTCTTCCTTAATACCAGAAAAAGAATTGATTGACGATGTGAACGCTCAGTTCAGACCATCACTCCCAAAGCTTCTAAAAAATTGGACCAAGAAGTTGGGCGGGATCGTACCAAAACAGCGCGCAGTAGTAATCATGATAACGCATCTAATCGCCAACACTTCTGGCTTTGGCAAAACTAAGGTTGCAGACGGCGGTAGAGGTATTCAATATCAAACAGACAATATACTGGAAATTAAGTATATAAAGCCGTGGGAATCTGGCGGTAAGCAAATCGGCCAAATGATTAACTGGAAGATTCTCACCTCTGCGGCTGGCGGTTTTCCCGGTGGAGAAGCTCAGGGTTGGTTGAGATACGGTCATGGAATTGATATGACTCAGGAATTGTTCATCATGGCTGTAGATCTGGATCTTATAGGCAAGGCGGGTGCTTGGTTCACCTGCAATTACTTGATTGAAAACAAAGATCAGATCAAACATCTATTTGAAGAAAACGAAATAGATATGGAAAATGAGAAGGCCGTTAAATCATTTCTACAATTCCAAGGTCAGGATAAAGTGGTTAGATTTTTAAACGACTATCCCATTACATTAGAAATACTGCAAAAGCAAATAGGGTCTATGTTTTGAAAGCCGTTGGATTTGATGGCAGAAAAAGGAACTGGGATCTTTCTAATTATATCCCAAAAAAAGACAGCACCCGCCCCAGATCCAACCTACACGGGGCGTCTAGATTGGTGTTGCGAGAACTGTTTCCACGATCTATAATTCTGGAAGAGGTCACTCTGCCCGGAAGTCAGACGTTGACCCGTAAATCCACTCTGTATGCAGACTTTTTTCTACCTTCACACGATTTAATCGTTGAAGCCCATGGAATGCAACACTATGAGTTTAATCCGTTTTACCATAAAACCAAAGCCGGATTCTTTAAGTCTAAAGCTAGAGACAGAGACAAAATCAGATGGTGCGAATTAAATAGTTTATCCATCGTTATTTTTAAATATTCGGATGATGAAGATGAATGGAAAAGAGCAATTCTTGAACGCTGATGAATCCTTAGAGAAATTCTTAGCAACTACAGAAAAATATATTTCTTCCGAGGGAATTGTTGACAAAAAGGTCAATCCCGAAGTAGAGCTTGTTTTGTCTCTAAAAGCAGACCAGATTTCAAATCTGACCGCTGAACAATGCGCTGAAGTAGCTTATCTTTTATACGCTTACTGTAGTCACATACAAAAGGTATATAATAAAAATCTAGCAAAACTAGAATGGTGTAATAACGCCCTGTGGAGAATTCTCGCTAAAGAAATAGATCAGTATGGAACAAAGTATACCAAATATGAACAGAAGTATCAACAGGCCATAGCAGGAAATGATTTCGCTAGAAAAGTAAACGAGATTAAATTGCACGTTGAAGCCAGAGTTCTTTGGCTTACAGATAAAACTAGAGACATTAGAAAAATGGCAGACTCATTAATGGAATTAAGTAAAAGGAAAACATATTCATGACACCACTAGATGTAATTAAGAAGGGGATTGCAAATAATAATATGGAGATGGTTTCTAAAGGTTTTGCGCAATTAACTGGTGAAGTTGTTGATCCACCTAGTGAGGAAGATGTCGAGGAAGATGTCGAGGAAGAAAACGTTGTCGCAGATGAAGTAGCCAGTTCAGAATCCCACACGGGAGATTCTTTTATAGCGCCATCAAAAACTGACAATCCGCAAGAGGGTAAAAAAAGACTGGCAAGAATGGAATCTATCGTTGTTAAAGAGAATCAGTTCGTTGACGACAGGGAAGAAGCAAGGGACATAGAGACTCCCGAATATACTCCCACTCCCCGAACAAGAAATCCTGTAAAAACGGTTGAAGTGAAGTGTCATCTATGTGGAAGCGAAACTATAGTTAACGAGACGCTGGTTGTTGGCGATTTCTACAGGTGTGATAACTGCGTAACGAGAAAGTAATGGCAAAAACGATAAACAACTCGGCATCGGAACGAGCCGTACTATCCGGTATTCTACAGCACGGCTCAGATGCTTTCATTGACATTGACGACATAATAACTGTTGATACGTTTACCTTAGAAGAAAACCAGATCTTATATGCGTGTGTGAAAAAGGTTCTAGATAATAGCGATACCGTTGATTTACCCTCTATACTGAGTGCTGCTAACGACCTTGGACTTGATTCGTGGTTTGAAAATCAAATTTCAGGCAGTCACATTAAGGCCATGTCTAGTGTTGACATTGGCTTAGAGAATGTCAGACATCACGCTGTAAAGCTGAAGAAATTAGAAATCGCTAGACAGATAAGCGTTCAAGCCAAACAGATCATAACCGATATATCAGATGTAACCGGAGACGAAACTGTTGATGAAATCATCAACGTTGCTGAAGCCCCTATATTCGAACTTTCGTCATCTTTAAATGGTTCTGTAGAAGAAAAGCCTCTAGTCTTAGGTGACGAGGTAGAAGATTACATTCGTCATTTGGAGGAAAACCCATCAGACATTTTGGGTCTAAGTAGTGGTTTTGCTAAATATGACGCAGCGATTGGTGGTGGCTTCAGAAGAAAGTGTGTAGATCTTATCGCAGCTAGACCAAAGGTTGGTAAGAGCATGTTGGCTGGAAATGTTGGATTGCACATTGCCGGAACGCTTGGTATTCCTGTATTGTATCTTGATACAGAAATGTCCAAGGAAGATCATATGAACAGATTGATAGCAAAAAATAGCGGCGTTAATATTAATGATATAGCCGCAGGTACATTTGCTAAAAACTCTGGAACCAGAGAAAGGGTTCGTCAGGCAGTAGAGAAACTAAAAGACGCCCCACTGAGCTACATAGCTATTGCGGGAAAGCCGTTTGAAGAAACCTTATCCATAATGAGAAGGTGGATTATAAAAAATGTTGGGTATGATGAAAATGGTCGTGTAAATGACTGCATGATTATATATGATTATTTAAAGTTGATGACTTCTGACAAAATTAATAACAATATGCAGGAGTTTCAGGTTCTGGGATTTCAAATTACAGAGCTTCACAACTTTTGCGTTAAGTATGATTGCCCATGCCTTTCTTTTGTGCAGCTTAACAGAGACGGCATTACCAAAGAATCTACGGATGTAGTTAGTGGGTCCGACAGATTGATTTGGCTGTGCAGTAGTTTTTCAATTTTCAAGCGGAAGTCGGATGAAGAAATAGCTGAAGACCAAGGGGAAAGTGGAAACAGAAAATTAATTCCAATTGAATCTAGACATGGACCCGGTCTCGAAGAATACGACTATATCAATATTGCTATGCATGGTTCAACTGCTGAGATCATAGAAAAAGAGACAAGAAGAGAGGTTGCTGCTGGTGTTAATCAGCACAAAGAAGGATTTTTAACAGACAGCGTCAGTGTTGAGGAGAGTCCATTTTGATTACACAAAAAGAATTGACAATTTTATCAGAAAAGCTCGCTTGTAAAATGAAAGATCTTTTGGATTATTTTGGAATAAGGTATGTAGAAAGCTATGATCGTCTAACTACATCTTGTCCTATACATGAGGGGGCTGATAATCCAGAAGCGTTTACTATAACTACTAAAAGAGGTTCTTTTTTTGGATGCTGGAGATGCTGGACTCATTCGTGTGAAAAAAAATATGTTCACAGTCCGATTGGGCTAATCAGAGGTATTCTGAGCGCCCAAAAAGAAGACGACGTTTCTTTTCAAGACGCTGTAGAATTTGCTATTGAATTTGTTAATACGTCGTCTCAGGAGCTTAAAACAGAAGGAAGCAAACTATCAAAAGATCATTTTGAAAAAATCTATAGGGATGTTTATGAGGAAAAACCCCGTCCTACTAGTGGAATCCCAAGACAAAAAGTTAAAGAGATGCTACAGAGACCCGCCATCTATTATGTTAATAGAGGGTACAAAACAGAAACTTTGGAAAAATTTGATGTGGGTGTGTGTACAGATACCACCAAGCAGATGAAACATCGCGTTGTTGCTCCTGTATATGATGATGACTATGAATTTATGGTGGGGTGTGTTGGTAGATCACAGGAGGAAAATTGTAATGGAAGAAAATGGATCAATTCCAAAAGTTTTAATTCCGGCATGTGGCTCTATGGGTATTGGTTGGCTAAAGATAAAATCAGAGAAACTCGAAGTGTGATCCTAGTCGAAGGACAGGGAGATGTCTGGAGGCTGCACGAGGCGGGACTCACTAACAGCGTAGGGATGTTTGGTTCCAGCTTAAGCGATGCACAGGCAAGAATTTTGGAAACCTCTGGAGCCTTAAACGTAGTGATTTTAAGCGATAACGATTCCGCTGGTCAGAAAGCCAAAGAATCTATTACTAAAAAGTGTGAGAGGCTGTTTCACATAGTTTACCCGGAAATATCTACCAAAGATGTCGGAGAGATGACAATACAACAAATTCACTCAGAACTTGTACCTCAATTAGAAGGATTAGTATAATGCAGCACATTTTGGGAATATCAGGATCTAAGCAAAGTGGAAAAACCACATGCGCCAATTTTCTTCATGGATATCAAATGAAATTTCATGATATAATTGATAAATTTTTTATGAATGACCGAGGGGAAATTCTTGTAAATACCACATCCTTGGACGAGAAAGGGGAGGAGGTGGAGGGTGTTGGAATTATTGACGTGTTCAGAACCGATTACGAGTTTAGCATGTATGCTAGTCAAAATATCTGGCCATTCGTGAAAGCCTTTAGTTTTGCAGATCCGCTAAAATCGCTATGCATCGGTCTTTTTGGCCTAAATTACGAACAGTGTCACGGGTCCGACGATGACAAAAACACCCCTGTTAACATAAAGTGGGAGCATATTCCGGGCGTTAAGAGTAAGGAGGGGTATTTAACAGCCAGAGAATTTATGCAAGTATTTGGAACAGATATTTGTAGGACCATTAAACCAGATATTTGGACGGCGGCTTGTATTGATAGAATTCATAAAAGTGGTACAGAGTTAGCGATTGTTGCTGATTGTAGATTTCCAAACGAAGTAGAAGCTTTACAAAAGACGGGTGGAAAAGTCATCAGACTAACTAGAAACCCCTTTGAAGATGAACATGCTAGCGAAAATGCTCTTAACGAATATGATGGTTTCGACTGTGTGATAGATAATTCTTCAATGAGTATAGATGAATCTAATAAACTCTTGTTAAACACGCTAAAGGAGTGGGGATGGCTGAAAGCAAAAGTGACCAAGTAGGTAAGCCTTGGGGATATTATAAGGATTATTTTAGAAACGACCAAGTTGTTTTTAAAAAAATTGTTGTGCAACCCGGACAGTCAATATCATACCAGCTTCACCACAAACGAGAGGAATTTTGGTATGTGGTGTCTGGGAGAGGTGCAATGAGACTTAATGCCTCTGTATGGAAGGTTGGACCCGGATCATATTTTCATATAAAGACGAATGAATCTCATCAACTGATAAATAATGGAAACGATGACATTGTTGCTTACGAGATGCAGTTTGGAAAATGTTCCGAAGAAGATATTGTAAGATTGGAAGATGAATACGGGAGAGAATTAAATGTTTGAAGTTGAAATTACCAAGGAGATGCTTAAGAAGGCTAAAGAACGCTCAAAATCTATGGGTGTAATTAATAATTCTATCACTAGAGGTCGTGGAAACATCGCGGGGTTTCTGGGGGAAGAAGTTGTTAACAATTTAATTAATGGGCAAATTGTAGATAAATACGACTATGATATAATAAAGGGCGACCTTAAGATCGACGTGAAAACAAAACGCTGCACATCTCCACCAAAGCCGTTCTATGAGTGTTCAATAGCAAAAACTAGCGACCACCAAAGATGCGATGCTTACATTTTTGTACGTATAGAATGGCACAAAAGCAAACCCAATGAATGGAAAACCGCTTGGATCTTAGGAGTCATGGGTAGAGATGAGTATTTCTCCAAAGCAACCTTCCTTAATAAAGGGGATGTAGATCCATCAAATAATTTTGTAGTAAAAGCGGACTGTTTCAACCTTAAAATAAGTGAGTTAAATGAATTAAATGATAGTTTGTTATCACAGAAGTAGTAGCTTGGGTACTTTGGATTTCTGTGAGCAGAAATACTTCCTACAGTATAATTTGGCTTTTAAGGATAAAACAAATAAAAAAGCTCTTATGGGAACCATCGTCCATAAAGCTTTGCAGGTATTGGCTGATAAAAAGCTTTGCATGCAGAGAGGAAATAAGAGCTTTGGGGATGGCGAGTTAGGAAGATTTTCGCTCAAGGAATGTGACAATATTCCAAAAGTTACGGAAAAAGCGTTTGATTATTACACCGACTTAGAACCAGATGTGGATCTGAGTAAGGCTGAGCTTAAGAAATGTACAGGCTGGGTGGAGAAGGCCATTAGTTATAATAATGGACTCCTAGATCCTAGAAATCAAAACGTGTTTGCAACCGAGAAGTTTTTTGATATAGAAATTGATAAACCTTGGGCCAAATTTTCTTACGATATCGGCGGAAAAATCATAAAAGGAAACTTGGCGATCAAAGGGACTGTTGACTTAATCGTGAAACACGAAGAGAATTACTACGAGTTGATCGACTACAAAACTGGCAGAAGGCTGAACTGGGCCACAGGGGAGGAGAAAACCCTTGAGAGCCTACAAAAAGATACCCAGCTTCTTTTATACTACTACGCCCTAAAAAATCTGTACCCAGACTACGATTTTTCAGTAAGTATATTTTACATAAATGATGGCGGATTGTTTTCGATGTGTTTTGATGACACTGATTACAAAAAAGCAGAGAATATATTAAAACGAAAGTTCAAATATATCCGTGATGTGAGTCATCCTAAACTCCTTTCAAATGAAAACACCCACTGGAAATGTCAAAAATTATGCAAATTCAGCGCCCCGTACAAATCCGGTGCTAAAAAAAGCATGTGTCAACATATTAGAGACGAAGTGAGAAAAAAGGGGGTAAACAAAGTGGTTCTTGAATATGGCAATGTTGACAAAATAGGATCATACGGGGCTGGTGGAGGAAGGGCGGCACAGTAAAATGATAGAATCATTAGCAAGCATAATTAGTCGTTACAACCTAAACATTAAAGGGGCTATTCATTTAGGAGCCTGTAAGGCAGAAGAAAGGTATGAGTACAGAGCTTGCGAAATAGATCGTGTAATTTGGGTTGAGGCAAATCCAGACTTGCTACCTATCATTCGTAAAAATTTATATGATTTTGACGAGAATTTTCAGAATGTATTTGATTATGCTATTTCGGATGTAGATGATAGCACGGTCGATTTTAAAATTATTTATCCTGATGATCGTCAAAATTATCATAATTTTCCTGAACAGGGTAACTGCGGCTGTTCATCACTTCTTTCTTTGGGAAAACACAAAGAATATTACCCTCATATTGATGAAGTTTCTCAGGTTAAAGTTAACACAATTACACTGGACACCCTCTTCAAGAGGCATGAATTCAATCCAAAAGACTTTGAATTCCTGAACATGGATTTGCAGGGTGCAGAAATGAAGGCTCTGGAAGGCATGAAAAAATATCTAGAGTCAGGTTCTTGTAAAGTTATCTACACAGAGTTGGCCTTTGAGGAGCTTTATGTAGGAGGAGCTAAAGCGAGCGAGATTGACGAATTTTTATCGGGATACGGATTTGACAGAGTAGACACTTACATGGCGCATCATTCTTGGGGAGATGGGATCTACCTAAGATGAACATATCAGATATAGATAAGATTATTTGTTTGTGTTTAGATAAGAGGGTGAAGCTCTGGTCCGAATTGGACGAACAGGTAAAGAGCATATTCGGTAGACCCATGCACAAGTTTATCGCTGGCGATGGGCAATCATTAGATGGACACGTCTATGACAAGGTGGATAATAACGAGAAACCGTTAACATCTGGTCAGAGTTCATGGGTGGAGCGTCCCAATGCGTACAACGCATGGAAATGTCATAAAGAAATGATGAACATTGTTCTGAAAGAAGGGGTGAGTAATGCGCTCTTTCTAGAAGACGACGCTTACTTCACCAATGATTTTGTCGAAAATCTTCAACAAATAGAATACAAGGAATGGGACGGCTTGTGGCTGGGTTCGTATCACGGTGGAAACCCAACAGGTTATGAGATGTATGAAAAGTTCAAGATCGAGCAATCACAGAGACATGCGGGTTTTCATGCATGTATTCTCAAACGTAATATAATTGAGAAGCTCGTAACATACGATCCAATCGGTCCCATAGATTGGATTTTAGGATCGAAGATGGCTAAACAATATAATTTCTATGTCTGTGTGCCCAGTCTAGCAATTCAGAGGTCAACACATAGTTTCGTAGAGGATAGTGATGGCATGAACGGTGGAATTCTTATGCAATACGAGATTGCTAAACACAGAAATCGAATAGACGGGATTTAGGGGTAATAGTAATGAAAATAGTCGACACGTTTTTATTCTCGGAGCCGCATGAAAAAGATTTGTTATTGGTCAAATTCAACCTTGAAAAAGACGTGGTTAATGAGTGGGTAATATTAGAAAACGCATATACCTTACAGGGGGATTATAAGGGTTTATATGCAAAAGAGGTGATAGAAGGAGATTCTCGCTTTTCAGAGTTCAAGGATCGAATAACTATTATTTCTAAAAATGAATTATTGCATCCAAATAATAACGTTGAGGATGCCAACTTTGAGCGAGAAAAATGGCAACGGGGATTGATGTATGATTATGTGACGAGTAATTACGGAGAGGGCGACTGGGTAATCATTGGAGATGCAGATGAGTCAGTTGATTTTTCAGACGTAGATAGAAGAAATTTTGTTCTAAATGCCCTGAATCATGGGCCAAATTATCCTATAATTCGCATTGGGCATATAAGATATTGGTACGATTTTGACAATAGGTGTTTTATTCCAAATTTTAAGGTCCACTTCGTTCGTGCTGGTGCATTAAAAACACATCCTGAGTTAGTAAGGGCTAGAAACATGCAGGGGCCAACATTTCGGGCCGAGAACCCTGCCGCTTTCGAATATTCATATTGCTTTAATAGTTCTGAAGAAGTTTTTAGAAAAAAATGCACCTATGCTCATACGCATTTTGACATGGAGAGCGTTCTTACAGGTTTGGAATGCAATCATTGGCCAAGAACTAAAGCCAGATTCGATAGCGGATTGGACCCCGGAAACAAAGTTGGAGATTTTGAATACGACTTCTTTGAAAAAGTGGAACTGACTCCACAAAATTCGCCTAAATATGTCAGAGACAATTTTGATTGGCTAGCAACCAATGTAGTCAATCCCGACTACAAGGAAAATAGAAAACAAAAATACGGAATATAGAACAATGAATTGGACACCTCTACATTTGCATACTCACTACAGCCTGTTGGATGGACTCTCAAAGCCCGAACAAGTCGCTTCAAGATGTTCTGAGCTAGGATATAATTCTTGTGCTGTTACAGATCATGGAACGATAGCTGGAGCAGTAGCCTTTACAAAGGCAATGAAGGACAAGAACATAAAACCTATATTGGGATGCGAGCTATATATCAGCGATCAGCCAGCAACAGTTAAAGATGTTTCAAATAGATCTCTAAGCCATCTGGTGGTATTGGCAAAAAACATTAATGGCTGGAAAAATCTAATCGAGATTACTTCTCGAAGTAACGATGAGGATTTGTTTTATTTTAAACCTAGATTAGATCTTGATATTTTAAAAGAGCACGCGAACGGAGACTTAATTGCATTTAGCGGTCATCTTGGTAGTGAGTTAGCGAATTGTATTTTCGAAGACCCTAAATCTGCATACAAAGCCTCAACAGAAGAAGAAGTTAAAAGGTACATTAATCCAGATTGGGAGTCAAAAGTTCTTAGTCAGGCAAATTTGTATAAAGACATTTTTGGCAAAGAGAATTTTCTTATCGAAATTCAATGTATAGACGAAGAAGTTTCCCCGGCAGCAAAGTTGGTCGCTCAGGGGTTAAGATACGTCTCTAAAAAGTATTCTATCCCGTCTGTCGCAACGGCAGATTCACACTATCCCACCAAAGAAGATGCTAGCGACCACCTATTGTTGTTATGCTCTGCTATGAAAACTCCTCTTAGAGACATTAAGAGAAAGTTGGACAACAATGAAGATGTGGGATTTTCTGGATTTTTAAAGTCGAACAATTTTCATATCCCGACATATGAAGAAATGTCTAAGTTGCATACAGAATCTGAACTAAAGAATTCAATGCAAATAGCAGACATGTGTGAAGAATATGACATCTTAGGATCTCCGACTCTTCCAAAGTTCAAGTGTCCAGAAGACGTGGAAGAAGAAACCTATCTCAGACAGTTGTGCAGAGAGGGCTGGAAGGCAAAGTTAAGCAACACCAGCAAACTTGGTCCGAATGAAAATATTTATGTGGACAGAATCACTAAAGAGTTAGAGGTAATCAGTGATGCCAATCTATCTGGATATTTTTTAATCGTTAGAGATATCGTAGCAAATATAAAAGAAAACGATTGGCTTCCGGGTCCGGGGAGAGGGTCTGCCGCAGGATGTTTGGTTTCTTATCTCATAGGCGTTACACAGGTTGATCCTATAGAACACGGTTTAATTTTCGAAAGATTTTATAACGCCGGAAGAAACACAGAAGACCATATCTCTTTGCCCGATATTGATATAGATGTACCGGCCACCAAACGCGATGAAACCATCGACTATATCAGAGAAAAATATGGAAGAGACAAGGTCGGGCAAATGGTTACGTTTGGAAGATTGCAGGGTCGAAGCGCCCTAAAAGAAGTGCTTAGAATGAATCAGGCGTGTTCATACGATGAGATGAACGTGATCACTAAAAGTCTACCTCATGAACATGAAATCTCAGACCAGCTAGCTGACATGGGGGGACAGTCTGTCATCGAATGGGCTTTAGCAAATCAGCCCGACACGTTAAGAGATTATTGTAGACTAAACGATGATGGAACTTTGGAGGGGGACTATTCAAAGCTGTTTGAACAGGCCATGAGAATTGAGGGTACATTTAAATCTCAAGGAAAGCATGCGGCTGGGGTGGTTATCTCATCTAATAGTTTAGATAAAGTCTGCCCCATGGTACGAGATAAAAAGGGGTCTGAAAAGATAGCGGGGATGGAAATGAACGATTTAGAAGCAATGGGTCATGTTAAATTCGATATCTTAGGAGTTTCTCTATTGGACAAAATCATGGGAATTAGAAGTGTACTGGAACCAAACCAATGACAGTTAGACAAAAAATAAGGCGCAAGTTGGAGCTTGGATATTACGAAGAAGTAGACGATGTATGCATTTGTTGTATAGAACGTATAGTTCCAAGAGAGGATGTTTATCAGGTACATTCTGACAATCATAAATACAAATTTAGTAAATTTTATTATGATATTGACAGGGCCATCAGTAAATTTCTAGAAATCAAATATAAACTCAAAAAATAAAGGAACGCCATGAATTACCGGGATATTATTGTTGTCGATTTTGAAACCGGGAGCAGAAACCCTCACAAAACTCAACCCACACAAGTTGCCGCCGTGGCGATTCACGGAAGAAAATTGACCGTGCAGCCGGGTGGCTACTTTAATAGCGAAATTCGCCCCATCTTGGATGATGAGAAGGCGGTGGCCGCAGGTTTAGACCCTATAGAAGATGAGGCGTTGGCGGTGACCAAAAAGGAAAGAAAGCTTTTAGCAAAAGCCCCTCTACCTAAAACCGTATGGAACAAATTTACTAATTTTGTAAATAAATACAACTTTAAGAAAACTCCTTACTACGCGCCAGTAATGGCCGGATATAATATTCACGGCTTTGATATGCACATAGTTGAAAGAATGTGTTCTGAATATGGACCTATTGATAAAAAGAGGGGGGAACAGGTTCTGTTCAATAGAATTCATAAGATTGACTTGATGGAAACTGTGTGGCTTTGGTTCGAAAATAATTCCGATGTTAAATCTATCAGCATGGATTCGATGAGAGATTTGTTGGGCGTTCCAAAGGATAATGCTCACGACGCCCTACAAGATGTAAAAGATACGGCAAATCTACTAATAGCTTTTATGAAGCTCTATCGAAAAATGTCCCCAAAGATTAAATTTGAACAAGCGTTTGCAGACGGTAGAATTCATCTGTAGGAAAAATTTATGAAATTTGATGTAAGCAACATTGGATATGAAGATGCTCAGGCTTGGGATCTTATTTGTGCGGGCAGAACCAAGGGGGTTTTTCAGTTAGAGAGTAGTCTGGGTAAATCTTGGGCAAAAAGGCTTAAACCGAGAAATCTTGAAGAGTTAGCCGCTTTGGTTGCGTTGCTACGTCCGGGGTGTCTCAAAGCAATTGTTGACGGCAAATCAATGACGCAGCATTATGTTGATCGCAAACATGGCAAAGAGCAGGTAACTTATCTGCACGATGCGTTAGAGCCAATTTTGGAAAAAACGCAGGGGGTTTTGGTATACCAAGAACAGTCCATGGAAATTGCCCAAAGAATTGCAGGGTTCAATTTGCAAGAAGCCGACGATCTAAGGAAGGCAATCGGCAAGAAAAAGGCTGACTTGATGATTGAAGTTAAAAAGAGGTTTCTTGAAGGATCAGAAAATGAAGATATTGTTCCTAAAGAAACAGCGGAGGAGATATTCGGCTGGATTGAAAAATCAAGTCGTTATGCTTTTAATAAGTCCCATGCTGTTTCTTATGCTATTTGTGCTTACTGGTCTGCTTATGCTAAAGCACATTTTCCACTTGAGTTCTATTCCCAGTATTTGCACTTCTCTGACGGAAAACAAGATCCACAGCAGGAAGTAAAGGAACTGGTAATTGACGCGAAGGTTAATGACATTTTCATTCAGCCTCCTTCGTTAGGAGCTATGAACGAAGACACTGTTATTATTGGTGATAAAATCCATTTTGGGTTTAAAAACATTAAATCTATAGGCTCAAAACAAATTATAAAGCTAAAAGAAGAATCCGAAAAGGCCGAAAAGCTGCTCAACAAAAAGGTAGAAGACTGGTCTTGGTACGAGTTTCTAGTCAACCTCTCCATGAATGCTAATTCTTCGATTGTTGTTGCTATGATCTCTTTAGGCATAGTTCCAAATACCAATAACAGTCGAACCAAAATGTTAGACGAATTTGACACTTGGAAAAAATTAACAAAGTTAGAACGATCTTGGGTTTCTGATAAACAGTCAAATTATTCAAGTCTCTTGGAAGCTTTAACCGCACTAGCCCCGACTAAGAAAAACGGTGGCGGGACTTCCAATGTAAACAGGTGCGCAATAGTTGAAGATCTAATTCTTCATACAAAGTCACCATCGTATCCTCTGGATGACGATCCAGAATGGATAACCAGAACAGAGGAGGGCTATCTGGGAGTACCTCTAACTTATTCCAAAGTGGAATCATGCGACACTAGCATGGCAGACACTACCTGCAAAGAGTTTCTAGACGGCAAACAGGGAAAAATGAAACTTGCCGTTACTCTAACTGACATCAGGAAGTATACGATTAAAAAGGGTAAGTCTAAGGGTAAGGATATGGCGTTTTTGTGTGTCGAAGACCAAACGGGAAGCGTAGATTCTGTTACTATCTTCCCAGAACAATTGCAAAAATATAAGGGGATTTTATATGGTGAAAACACTGTGATATTATCGTGTGCCACATCACGAAAATCTGATCACGACGGCATGGTCGTGGAGGATGTTTTTCAAATTTAGTGCGATTTTTGTATAAAACAGCTATAATAAGAAAACTGGACTCTATTGGAAGGATTGATATGAATACTATTTCTAACTACTGTAGATTTATTGGTCGTCTTGCTGGTGATCCTAAGCTTATTAAACTAGAAAACACGGATCTTCTTACTTTCACTCTCGCAGTGAGTGAATACAGACGAGAAAAGAATGGTGACAAAAAGAAGACAGTAAGCTATCTCGATTTTGAAGCATGGGATTCAGGAGCCACCACATTAAATAAATACTGCAAGAAGGGTGACATTGTTGATTTAGTTGCTTCTGCGCGCAATAATTCTTGGGTAGATAAAGAGGGCAACAAGAAGTTCCAAATTAGATTCCGTGTTAAGGAATTTAAGTTATTCAATAATAATTATGGTGACACCACCAAGACAGAAGATTCAAAAGAAACTGTTCTAGATGCCGTGTCAGACACAACAGATGAATGATGAAGTGATAATAAAAAACGGAGAAGGGCTTGAGAACGAACTGGTTCATGAACATTATGGACTAGTCGTTTCTCAGGCTCTTTCTTTTTTAGGTGACGACAATAAATCTAACCTTGAAGATTTCATTCAGGTTGGACTAATAGCTCTATTGAAAGCCATAAGAAAATATGATGAAACAAAATCTAAGTTCTCCACTTTTGCCACTTTGTGCATAAAAAATGCATTTCTAAACTACAAAAGAAAAGACCCCAAAAGAAAAAAGCCAAAGATTATATACGATACCAATCTGTTAGATTCTGCGGCTGGAGATCAAAAGTTTTTTGACAAAGATAAAATCATGGAATTTATCCCAGACTATCTCACAGCAAACGAGAAATTTATTCTCCAACTGAAACTTCAAAACCACACCAACAAAGAAATCGCAGAAGAATTACACTGTTCTAAACGGGTTGTCGATTTAAAATTACAAAGCATAATTCAAACATTGCGAAATGCCAATGAATAGAAAAAAAAGGATTCTTCTTTGTTGCGAAGCTACATATCTTAATACTGGATATGCAACTTACGGTAGAGAAGTAATGAGAAGGCTTTTTAATACTGGAAAGTATGATCTGGCTGAATTTGCTAGTTATGGAGACGATACGGACCCAAGAACTAAAGAAATCCCTTGGGGTTTTTATGGTAATCTCCCAGACTTAACAAACAAACAGGAAGTTGATACATACAACTCTGTTCCAACAAATCAGTTTGGTGAATGGCAGTTTGAAAATGTCCTTCTAGATTTTCTTCCTGATATCGTTTTTGATATCAGAGATTTTTGGATGATAGATTACCAAGAAAGGTCTCCATTTAGAAGACTTTTCAATTGGGCAATTATGCCAACAGTAGACGCTGAACCACAAAACGAACAGTGGCTATCTACCTTCTCTAATGCCGATGCAGTTTTTGCCTATTCAGATTGGGGTCGAGACCTACTTAAACGAGAAAGCAATAATGTAATCAAATGTCTGGGTTCTGCCCCTCCTTCCGCCAACGCCGCATATACCCCGGTGGAAAATAAAATTAACCACAAGATTCTTAAACGTTTCTGGTAGATCCGACGTTTACCTTTACTGCCACACCAGTTACCCAGACTTGGGATGGGATATACCAAAGTTAATAAATAGGTATGGACTCAGTAGCAAAGTTATATTTACTTATGTTTGTCAGCACTGCGAACATGTTTTTCCGATGTTCTTTTCGGACGCTAGAGCCAAATGCGTTCGTTGTAATTCATATGCCGCAGGATTGTCCAACGTGCAAAAAGGGGTATCTTACGAAGACCTTTCCAAGATAACAAATACATTCGACTTATATATCCAATACGCAAACAGTGAGGGGTTTGGTTTACCCCAAGTAGAAGCTGCGGCTTGTGCTATTCCGGTTATGAGCATTGATTATTCCGCTATGTCCAGCGTGGTGCGTAAACTGGAGGGGATTCCTCTAAAAGTGAAGGCTGTGTACCAAGAATTGGAAACTGGGTGCAACAGGGCTGTGCCAGACAATGATTATACCGCCGCTAAAATGAACGAGTTTTTTAATCTATCAGAACAAGATAGAAAGAAATTATCAGATAAAACCAAATCAAATTTTGACAAACATTACCAATGGGACGCCACCGCTAAAAAGTGGGAAGATTATTTTGATAGCGTGATTGTTCCCCCATCAGAGGAAACATGGCTGTCCCCACCTGTAATCCACCAGCCCTTAACGCAGGTTCCCGAAAACCTAAGCCCCCGAGAATACGTACAATGGTTAATTATCAATGTTCTAGGCGACCCAGAGAAACTAAACAGTTATATGGAAGCTAGAATGATACGAGACTTAAATTACGGGATGTTCATACAAGGAACCGGAGATACTTATGTAAATGAAGATTCTTATCAATTTGTTAAGCCTCAATATGAATCTTTTGACAAAGAGAAGGCTTACAATATGGCTGCACAACTCTGTAATCATAGAAACAAATGGGAAACACAAAGATATAACAGGGTTGGCAGATGAAAGTATTATATATAGGATGTTATAGAGATGGAACCGGATGGGGCAATGCCGCTACGGATTATATCCTTGCTATGGACTCGGTTGGAATAAACGTTGTTCCAAGACCGGTTAAATTAAATGTCAGAAATCCAGAAATTCCTGCACGTTTAACTGAACTAGAGGGTAGAGATAGTAGAGGTTGTGACGTATGTATCCAGCATGTTCTGCCCCATATGATGGATTACAATGGAAGATTCGAAAAAAATATCGCCTTATACGCTACGGAAACAGACTTGTTTGTAAAACCGCCTTGGGTGGAAAAGATAAACCTTATGGACGAGGCTTGGGTTATTAATAACGAGATGGCTTCTTCTTCGCAGAATTGCGGGGTTAATGTACCAATCAAAATTATCCCACACGCCACAGACTTTTCTAAATTTGAACGTGGCTATAAGAAGTTTGAATTACCAAACTCACAGGACTCATTCATTTTTTATTTTATCGGAGAGCTAAACAAAAGGAAAAATCTAGAGGCTTTGATCAAAGCGTTTCATCTAGAGTTTCATGCTACCGAACCAGTATCGATGGTTATAAAAACAAACAAGTATGGTCTTTCTCCAGATGAATGTGCTGGAGAAGTTAAATCACTTTGTGATCAGGTAAAGTCTGATTTAAAGCTATATCCATCACTTGACGACTACAAAGAAGATCTAATAATTACCGACTTTCTTAGTCAAGAGGATCTGTATCGTCTTCATTCTGGATGCGATTGTTTTGTAATGCCTAGTTACGGAGAGGCGTGGTGTATTCCAGCTTTTGATGCTATGGGATTTGGAAAAACTCCCATTTGTACAAACGTCGGGGGAATGGCAGACTTTTTAAATAATGGTGGCGGCGTTTTAGTCGATGGCAGGGTAGAGCCGGTAAGTGGAATGATTGACACATTTGTAGAATTATATACTGGTTATGAAAGATGGGTGTCGATAGATATATTGAAGCTTATGAAAGAGATGAGAAGAATATATAACATGTCTCGTGATGAAAACAAAGAACCGTATAAAGAGATGAAGAGTCAGGGGTTGAAGTCTGCGTATAACCACTCTCATGAGGCAATAGGAACCCTGATAAAAGAGGCGTTAAATGCCAACTAGTCCAGTATCATCAATAATGAGAGCCTCTGTCAGACGTATATCTGAACCGCTCAACATTTTAACCTTTCCTACACACGAAAGATACGAAAGTCTTTTATGCAGAACGGGGCACAATTTCTACTCTTATAGAGCAGACGGTATAAAAGACTGGAACGAATCTTATGCCAAAATTCCCGAAAACTATCAATTACTCAATAAAGACCTAAAAGAAGATCAGATACCTTTGCATCTTGATTTAGATCTAGTATTGTCTCAAAATAAGTTTGGGCAGTATCAAATAGCAAACCAATTTTCAAAAAATTTACACCTACCACTTGTTAGTCTTGAACATACGCTGCCAGTTCCCAACTGGTCAGCCGAAATTCTACAATCACTACAGAATATGCGCGGAGACATAAATGTTTTCATCTCTGAGTTTAGTATCGACAAATGGAAGTGGCAAAATAATGGCGACACAGCAGTAATCCATCATGGTGTAGATTGTGAATTGTTTAAACCAGATGCAGAGGTTGAAAGAGAAGATCATATCTTGTCAGTTGTAAACGATTGGATTAACAGAGATTGGTGCTGCGGTTTTAACATATGGCAGAGGGTTGCTAACAAATTGCCAACATTTGTTGTGGGCGATACTCCGGGTCTATCTGAACCAGCAAAAAATACAGAGGAGCTTGTCAAAAATTACCAAACGAGCAGAATCTTTTTAAACACGTCTACCATATCTCCTGTACCTACAGCGTTGCTTGAAGCTATGGCATGTGGGTGTGCAGTGGTCTCTACTTCCACATGTATGATACCTGAAATAATAGAAAATGGAATCAACGGGTTCATCAGCAATGATGAAAAAGAGTTGGAACAATATTTAATAGATTTGTTAAACGATGAAGAATTATCTCAAAAATTGGGAGCCGAAGCTAGGAAAACTATTGAGGGGCGTTTCTCACAGAATCAATTTATAAGAAACTGGGATAATATATTTAATACAGCTTCTCAAATTTGTTTTAGAGGATGACATGAAAATACATATCAGCGTGGGTAAGGAACTGGTTAAGCCGGGCTATCTCAATATAGATCCCATTACGGGCGGGAATGTCGAGGGTAGCGTTAAGGCCGATATACGAAATCTAGATGAATTAGTTCTGGATTCCGAATGCACCGAATTGATAGCTGAAAACGTTCTTGGTTATCTGGAGGCTAGTGAGGCCGATCAGGCTTTGTTACACTGGGTGAAAAAATTAAGACATAGTGGAAAAATCGTAATCGGCGGTATAGACGCTCATCAGG
>LULG01000033.1_pt1 | contig 37611 bp, 32 predicted proteins | sample 728211 | NCBI WGS metagenome assembly LULG01 (sample SAMN03860295, study PRJNA289734) | marine metagenome | biome: seawater column; feature: ocean; material: water; isolation source: Red Sea water column Station 169 - depth 200m | place: Saudi Arabia: Red Sea | collected 2011-10-15 | depth 200 m | reverse complement strand
TGAGATATATTCTGTTGATGGTAACCCGACTGACATCTGTCATTTGCGCTACTTTAGACGCAGGTAAATCATGACAAAATAGTTTGATTATTTGTCTAAGCTTAGCCTCAGAAATATGTGAACGCTTACAATACTTGTTTAACCCAGTCATAGCGTAACTTTAGCACCTTTTGATTTGTGATAAAGTTATCTAGACCCTAAAAAATAACCATCGAAAATTGATCACTCTGACCTGCTTTGATGTGAAGTCGATTCTCTCGCACATTGGCACATTCTAAACAGACAAACTTTTGCCAAGCTTGTGCATCTACATCCTCCAATCGTTGAGTCTTTTTAATCCACGGATTCCACACAATGGCGCTTTTACAGTCTTTCGTTTGAATATCAATCTGTCGAAGACCATCATGGATTTGATAATTTTCTGCAACATTTTGATAAATTCGATCCGTTTCTTGATCAAAATGAATCTGCGCATGTTCTTGCACATATGTTTCATTCGTCAATTGATCTAAAAACTTTTTGCCTTGCAAACCATCAATGTTAACGTTTTCAATTGCACTCACAGGGAAATAGCTGTGCCATGCAAATTCACAGTCAAAATCTGTTTTACCTACATTTTCAATATTTAATGCCAAATGCAACTTTTCACCACAGGTCATACTTAGGGTCAAACGAAATTGATGATGCCAAAATAGATCCGTAATCGCATCATTTTGTAGCGTAAAAACCAATTGCTGCCCTTGCGCTGACTCATCGACTGACGTTAACTCCCACAATTGCGTACGAGCAAAACCATGCGATGGTAATTTTGCATCAGTCAGGTGCCCACCAAACCACGGAAAGCAAAGTGGAATCCCGCCACGAATGGCTTTGGTTTTGCGATCGCACTTCAAGTCATCTAAGAATTGCTGTAAAGATAATTCAGAGCACCAAAGCAACGACTTCACATCAACCACATCTGTTTCTGCGCTTTTAATTTTGCGTTCAAAACTTAGAATTTGCGCACCTTGCCGTGTAATCACCGCCCGACAAAACTCATTCTCAATTTCCATCACATCAAAATTCTGCTGACTCGCAACAGTAGATGGGTTAACCGCTTTAAAAGTAATGGCTGACATATTTAAGTAGACGTATTTGAACGATTGACTCAAACTAACAAAATCTGAATGGCTAATCGAACTATTTTTAGGACATTTTTAAAAAAGTTGACTTTAAATCAACGACAATTGCACTCGCTCACTTGCTTCTTCCAAAGCAAACACACCAACGCCAATCAAGCGAAACTGCAAAGTACTATCGTCGTTAAACTCTTGCAACAACTGCATCACAGCCAGTTTAAATTCATCAGCATTACGCAACGGCTGTGCAAATGATCGACTGTGTTGCAAAGTTTTAAAGTCAGAAGTTTTCAGTTTGATTTGCACACCTCGAGCGTACATTTTTTTATATTGAAGCTGCTGCCAGACACGCTCAATTAAAGGTTGCCACTTTTCAGTAATTTCATTTAAAAAATAGTCTTTTTCAAAAGTAATTTCTTTAGAAATCTGCTGACGTTCTCGTTGATGTTGCACTTTGCGATGATCTATACCCTGTGCATAGAGAAATAATTGTCGCCCAAATTTTCCAAAATGGTGAATGAGCTCGGCTTCTTCAACCACTTGAATATCAGCAATGGTATGCCACGACAAGGCGTGCATTTTTTGTAAGGTGACTTTACCTACACCGGGAAGTTTTTCAAGGGCGAGTTGTTGGATGAATTGCTGGACCTGATGTGGCTTGACCACGCACAGCCCATTCGGCTTATTCCAGTCTGATGCGATTTTTGCCAAGAATTTATTCGGTGCAACACCTGCTGATGCGGTCAGCTCTGTTTCCCGAAAAATATCTGCTCGAATATGTTCCGCCACTTCTGTCGCCGAAGCGAGCTGTTTAAAATTTTGCGTCACGTCAAGGTAAGCTTCATCTAGCGACAATGGCTCGATTAGATCGGTATATTGCCTGAAAATTTGATGTAACTGCTGTGATACCGCCTTGTATTTGGAAAAATCAGGTTCGATACAAACTACTTGCGGGCATTTCTTTTTTGCCAATGCCACAGACATCGCCGAGCGCAAACCAAACTGCCGAGCTTCATAGGTCGCTGTGGTCACCACCGAACGTGGATGATCATGCGCCACGATCATCGGTAAACCACGTAAATCTGGGCGATCACGCAACTCCACCGAAGCATAGAACGCATCCATGTCGATGTGAATAATTTTACGCAAAGGCGGTTGTGACATGAGGTGACAACACCGAAAAATGACTTATCTGTCTAAGTTTAACGCTTTCTCAGGACAAATGCTCAAGATAGTGTAGCAATACGCCATTCAAGACGTTATGGCTTCGGCGTATAGGGTTCGACAGAATTGTTGGATTCTAGAAAAACATCAAAATCCATCGTCGTACCACGAAATACATTGAGATCGACTTCTTTTTCAATGCCTGAGATTTTGCCTTTTTGTGAATATTGCCAAAACAACCACGGACGCTGATCAAAGCGTGGCGGTGGCTCTTTTAAATCCTGTATCCACAACACATGATCATCAAATTTGCCTTTGATATAGCTCTGATAATAGTTCGGTGTGGTATAGAAAATCGGCTTTTTGCCATAATGACTTTCAAGCGTTTTTGCCATGCTGGCAATTTCAGTTTGCAACTGCTCCGCCGTGACATCAGGACAATTCCACTGAAATTCTAAATCCATCACAGGAGACATACTATCGGCTTGTTTTGGTACAGCTTCGATATAATTTTGAGCTTGTTCCAATCCAGTTTTACAGTTGCGGAAAAAATGATACGCACCGACTTTTAAACCTGAATCTTTGGCATTTTTCCAATTTTCGCTAAAGCGTGGATCTTTAAAATTGCCGCCTTCTGTCGCTTTGATAAAGACAAATTGATACTTTTTATCAATTTTTTTCCAATCAATTTCACCTTGATGATGCGACACATCGAAGCCGTGTATTGCATATTCTTCAAACTTTTGCGGATTTTCAAAATAATGAAACAACAAGCCACCGCTAGCTGTCAGCATCAATAATACAATAATCATGATCAGCGTCCTCCGTTTGCTTTTATTTTTACGCTTCGCCATGTCTTTAATTTATCCGAAGCCGAGTTATGAAACTGGATGATTTTGATCTTGCAGGCGAAACTGACGCAGTTGACGAAATACCAAACTTGCCAAGATCGTGATCGCACCCAAGATGATAAAAGTCTGCTGAAAAGACCACAAGGTAGACTGCCCTACGCCGATTTTCTCAAACAGATGTAAAAGCACGCCGACCAATGCCACACCCATACTCATGCAGACATTAATGACCATGGATAATAAACTATTGCCATTCGCCGACTGTGCTTTGCTTAAATCTTTTAAAGTCAAAGTATTCATCGCCGTGAACTGCATCGAGTTGACACAACCAAAAGCAAATAAATGCAAACATTGCGTATAAATATTTGGATGCGCATCCAACCATGCAAAACTCATAATCCCTAGCCCGACCAAAATGGTATTCACCACCAATACTCGATAATAGCCAAAACGCTGAATCATCTTTGTGGCAAAATTTTTAATCAAAATCGAACCAAAGATCAAAGGCACCAGCATCAAACCTGCATGAAGTGGACTAAAACCCATCGCCAACTGCAACATCAGCGGTAAGATAAACGGCATACTGGCACTGCCAAGTCGGGTAAAAATATTCCCCAATATACCAATCCGAAAACGAATATCTGTAAATAAATCAGGACGGAAAATCGCTCGTAGATCACGCCGTGCATGCCATGTGTAGATCAACCCTGCGACCACACCCAAAGCTAAAATTGCAAGCACAGTGACGATCGACCAACCGCGTTGTGATAATCGCTCTAAGCCGAAAGTGAGCGCCACCATCATGATGATCAAATAGACAAAACCAAAATAATCAAATCGTGGCAAATTTTCCAATTTGACATTCGGCATGTGCGTACACGTCAGGATAAAGCCTAAAATACCGATCGGTAGATTGATTAAAAATATCCAATGCCACGTGGCATATTCCACCATAAAACCGCCAAGCGTTGGACCAATCAAAGGGCCCACCAAACCTGGAATAGAGATAAAACTCATCGCCGCAAGGAATTGATTTCTTGGTAAAATCCGAAGCAATGCAAGCCGACCAACAGGCAATAAAAATGCCCCACCTATGCCTTGAAAAATACGCCCAATAATCAACTGGCTATAAGTTTGTGAGAGTGCACATCCTAAAGATGCCACAGTAAAAATAGTAATCGCTGCTAAATAGACATTTCGAATACCAAAGCGATCTGCCAACCAACCACTCACTGGGATAAACACCGCCACCATCAACACATAAGCAATCACCACATTGTGCATCTGCAGCGGATCAGCATTTAAACTATATGCAATACTCGGCAATGCGGTATTGACAATGGTTGCATCCAACGCCTGCATAAAAAAGCCAAGCGCCGCCAACCACAAAATCACTCGATATTCAGGAGCAACTTTGCTTTTATGGGCTAATGTTCTAACAGATTGTTTTGCTGATGAATTGGATGACATTGAATCACTAACTGATATTAAAAATTGATTATTGAAATTTGAAGCATAAGAAACACAGTTTACCTTGCTCATTTCAGAACTGCTACGTTGCGAATTGCAAAGCTGTAAATTACAGCTTCAAAATCTGATCCAGCCAACCATCCACTTTAGCCCCCTAAAATTGTCATATTTTCGTCATCAAAAAGTCACTTAAATGACACAGCGCATTTTTAGCATAGCTTGATTTTAGTCTAACCATGTTTTAAATCACAAAGTTGATGGGGAATATCAATGTCTTTGAATACCAGTTTATTTAACAAAAAAATGCTCTGCTTAGCCATGGGCTTAAGCGTATCAATGCTGTTTACTGCATGTAATGATAACGATAATTCATCTAGTCAAAGCGAAGAAGAAACTGAAGTAACACCTGAAAATATTGAACTCAGCCTATTAGGTCGTTATGCCACGGGTGTGTTTGCCGAAAGTGCAGCAGAGATCACCGCTTTTGATCCTAAGTCAAAACGTATCTTCACGGTGAATGCCAAGAAAGGTTTGGTCGATGTTCTTGATGGTAGCGATATGGAGAATTTAACCCATATTGGCGAACTCTCCGCACGTGCTGTTTTGGCTGATTCTGAAGTGAACAGTGTTGCGGTACATGATGGTATTGTTGCACTTGCAGTACAAGCACCGACCAAAACAGATACAGGTTTAGTGGCATTTTATAAAGCGTCAGATTTAAGTTTCATCAGTTCAGTATCAGTGGGCGCATTGCCTGACATGCTCACGTTTAGCCCTGATGGTCAAAGCGTTTTAGTTGCCAATGAAGGCGAGCCAAATGATGGCTATACCATTGATCCTGAAGGTTCGATAAGCATCATTGATGTGACAGATATTAATAATCCAACTGTCCGTACAGCAGACTTTAAAGCATTCAATGACAAAGAAGCACAATTGACTGACGCAGGTGTCCGTATCTATGGACCAAATGCAACGGTTGCACAAGACTTAGAACCTGAATACATCACAGTTTCTAGCGACAGCAAAACGGCATGGGTGACTTTGCAAGAGAACAATGCCCTCGCCAAAGTTGATATCGCTTCAGCAACTGTGACTGATGTTTTGCCGTTAGGCTTTAAAGATCATGGTCTTGAAGGTCAAGGTCTTGATGCCAGTGATTCAGATGATGCCATTAACATCAAACCATGGGCAGGTGTATATGGCGTCTATATGCCTGATGCAATCACCAGCTATGACGTGGACGGCGCAACTTATCTCGTCACAGCCAATGAAGGCGATGCACGTGAGTGGATCAGTGATGAAGATGCTTACTACAATGGCGACACCAGCAAAGGCTTTATGGATGAACTTCGCATGAAGCATCTTGTGCACAAAGATGGTTTTGCACGTCGTCTTGGTGATGATATGCCTGCACAGCTTAACGCCCTAGCCACAGGCGCAAAACTCGACAGTTCTGTGTTTGGCTATTGCGGTAATACCTGCCGTGAAGATGAACAGCTGGGTCGTTTGAATATTATTTGGAATATGGGCTATTTGAAAAATACTGATGGATCGCCAATACTTGATGACAATGGCTATATGACCTACAACAAGTTGTATAGCTTTGGCGGTCGTTCATTCAGTATTTGGGATGAAAATGGAACACAGGTATGGGATTCAGGTGATCAAATCGAGAAGAAAATCGCTGAACTCCATCCTGAATTCTTTAACTCAGACCACGAATCGGTTGCTGTTGAAGACCGCAGTGATAATAAAGGTCCAGAACCTGAAGGCATTACCGTCGGTAAAATCGGTGAAAAGACTTATGTCTTTGTTGGCTTAGAACGTGTTAGTGGTGTAATGGTTTATGATGTTAGCAACCCAGAAGCGCCTGAGTTTATCCAATACATTAACTCTCGTGAAGCAGCTGCAACTGAAGAACAACACGAAAATGGTGAAGCAGGCGATCTAGGTCCAGAAGGGTTAACGTTCGTATCAGGTAAAAAATCACCAACAGGCACACCGCTTTTGATCGTGGGTAATGAAGTGAGTGGAACGACTGCGGTTTACCAAATCACTTTGAAATAACCCATTAAAGAGAATTTATTTAAAACATCTTATTCAATAAAAATAGCAATCTTCGGATTGCTATTTTTTTTTGAAGCCTCAGCACTGTTCAAAAAATAATTAAATACCCAGCTATCGCTGGGTTTCGTCAAAACGCAATAACTAAAAGCTGTTGATGCGAAGGATAAGATCATTCGCCAAACTACAATCATGATCCTATCTTTACACCTTATACTTGTATCTGATCTTTAGATCATTCATCCGCTCTTGAATGGTAGAAGTAACCTTTCACATTGGTCGAAGCAAGCACACCTGTTTGCGCATTGGCTGTGCTAAAGCTCCCTTCAATCACATCGTCAGAGACTTTTACTTTCACTGTACAGGTACTGCCTTTCTCGTACTATATGAACCGCCCGATACTTTGGTCAATACGCTGATCTGAGCAGGTTTTTGATCCAAATCTTTGAGCGTAAGAGCGATACTTTTCATATTACCTGTGCCATCAGGCTTACTATCGATTTGAGCTGCTACTTGAACCATTGCTATCAAACCAGCATCCGCCCAATGCAAGAAAAATGCTTAAACTAAGTGGTTTGATTGCGGACACGATCCCTGTCTTGGTACTCATTTTTACTCTCCGTATGATTCAATCAAAAATTATTCTGTTAGTTGATGTATTCTTATTTTATAATCATGTAAATGTTAATAATTAGCTATCCCTCGAATAAGGGATATTAGCCAATAACAATTCATTAGATACTACAAACCACAGATACAGCCATTGATCGGCTGTGATTGAAGAATTACGAGGATGTCAATGAAGTTGGTCGCACGCTTGTCACCGACGACAATTTTATATATAGCCACAGTATTTGTGGTGATGTGGGTCAGTTTGATTTTGTTAATTGCCACCAAACAACCATATCTGGGGGTTGTGCTCAGCAACAATAACCAAGCAGTCACCATCGAAAGCATTGCGTCCCCGCAACTTCCTCAACGCCTCAAAAACACTTCACTATTATCTATTTCAAGCCCGACCAAAGAGATTAAATTACAATCGATTGACCTGACGATCGAACCAGATAGCGCAATGCAGAGTTATCAAGACTATGCGCATTTTCTGAATCGCCAAGATCAAATTCATCAACTCCTCAAACACAATGATCAAGTTTCATTACTCTTTAGCAATCAAGAACGTCATGATATTCCGATCGCATCAGCTCGCCCCATTCTCAGTTTGGACGCATCTTTTTGGATCCAAATATTTGTTGGCGTCACATCTTGGTTGATCACAGCAGCCATTTTTGCATTTCGAACCAATACCTTAGTGGCAAGATATTTATTACTCTCTGGATTTTCGACCTTATTATTTGCAACATTTGCAGCGGTATACACAACTCGAGAGCTTGCGCTTGATGCAGACCTATTTCAGTTTTTAAATGATTATAATTTTTTTGGTGGCAGTCTATATATTGCAAGCTTTATTGCACTACTCCTATATTATCCTCGCAAAATTGCACCTGCTTGGCTCGGCGTATTTGTCCTTGCAATTTACGTAATTTGGTTTATTGCACAGCAAGTTGGCGTATTTGCTGATATGCGTTTTGCACGACGTATCTTGGTCATGATTGGCTTAGTTTGTTCAATTGTGCTAACCATCATCCACTGGAAGTTCTCTGAGCGAAACCCTGTGGAACGTGCCGCATTGCAGTGGTTTTTGTTGTCTTGGATTTTAGGCATTTCTTTATTCGCGGTTTTTATCTTATTGCCGACATTATTTGGCATCGATACTTCTGCGCTTCAAGGCTATGCTTTTTTGTTAATTCTGATGGTCTATATTGGCTTGGCGCTCGGCATACTCCGTTACAGGTTATTCGAGCTTGATGTGTGGTGGGGAAGAACGATTCTATTATTGGCGGCAATCATTGCTTTATTATTGATCGATATTGGGCTCATTAACATTCTGCATATGGCGCCAAAGCAGTCTATGATTTTTTCATTGGTGTTTGTCGGCATACTCATATTGCCTATGCGCATTTGGATATGGGAAAAACTACTCAATCGAGGTACTGAGAAAGCATCTCTTCAGTTTCATAAGATCATCAATATTGCCCTAGCCAGCCCAAATCAAAGTCATCTATCTCAATGGAAAATGCTATTTCAAGATCAATTTCAACCACTTCATATTGCAGTTGAATCACATCAACATCCAGTCAAAGTCGCTCAAGATGGTTTAAGTCTGCACATTCCCTCCGTTCATCAACTTCCTGCGCTCACTATTCAATATGCAGCACAAGGTAGGCGATTATTTTCAAGTCATGATGTGAATACGGCAAATGAAATTTGCAACATGCTTGATTACGCTTTCGAAGCTCGTCAAGCCTATGAGGCAGGCATTCTCGAGGAGCGAAAACGTATTAGCCGCGACTTACATGATAATGTGGGATCACAACTGGTCAATGCACTACATCAGCCTGAAAATAACGACAAAAATGAAATGATACGAAGTACCTTGATGGATCTGCGACAAATTATTAATAATAATTTTCAAGGCATTCATGCTTTGGATGAGCTCTTGGCTACACTTCGACATGAAGCCTCGCAACAGCTCGATTCCGCTGATATCAGATTAGATTGGCAAATGACAGGCGAGTGCAATATTCGAGTTCCAGTTGCATTGATGCATAGCATACGCTCTATCATTCGTGAAGGTGTGCACAATATCGTTCGCCATACTCACGCCAAACATGCAAAGATTCAGATCAATATTCACACTCAAAACATTCTCATCACGATACAAGATGATGGTCAAGGGCTACCCCAAATTGATCAACATGAAGGTCATGGGCTAAAAAACATGCGAACTCGAACTGAAACACTCGGTGGAGAAATACATTATTGCAATCTATCACAAGGCTTTTTGATTAAAATTGAACTCCCGATTTGCGAGGTGAATGATCAATGAATGTGCTTATTTTGGAAGATCAAATCAATACACAACTTTGGCTCAAAGAAATTGTACAGACAGCATTTTCTACTACGCAAATTAGCATCACTGATAGTCTTGCAAAAGCAATACATTTAACAAATTCGCATCAATTTGACCTTGCATTAATCGATTTTAAATTGCCTGACGGCACAGGTGTCGAACTCATTGAACATATCAAGTACCACCACCACACAACATTATGTGTCATTATCAGTGCTATTGGTGATGATGATCAGGTCGTAACTGCACTCTCAAAAGGTGCTGATGGCTATATGATGAAGGATCAACTGGAATCCATACTCATTAAACAATTACAACAACTTCTACAAGGTATTCCTGCATTATCTCCGACAATCGCTCGTCGCTTAATGCATCATTTTTATCAAAGCCGTCCGAATCCGACAGCACCATGCATCCTTACTGAACGAGAAAAAGAAGTGCTTATACAGATCAGTCAAGGCTTAAGAAATCATGAGGTAGCAGAGATACTGAATATCGCAGAGTGCACTGTGGCATCACATATCAAATCCATCTATCAAAAACTCAATATCTCATCTCGTGCTGAAGCGGCAAACTATGCTACGCACATTGGCATCCATATTCCAATGCAATCCAAGCGCAAATAATGATAATGTATTGCGGGAGCCTGTTTACATTTCTGCCATGCATTGCGTTATCAGCTAAAACTAGGAAAACGAGGCATGAAGAGTAGATCATAAATCCATAAATTTCGTAAAAACAAAAATATTTAGATGATATTGTCATCAAACTTTCATAAAATAGACACATTTTTGCAATATTGACTTCCAAACGAAGTCATCTTTGCTTTTTTTAGGCTACAACAGTTACCCCAAAAGGGAATGTATCATGTCCATTGAGTTATTGATGATTGTTGGATTTTGCTTAGCGGCATACTCCATCGTCGGTAATGATGTTCCGCAAACCTTAGGGACGTTTATTTCATCAAATTCGCATCGCCCGTGGTGGGTGCTATGGTTATTTGCCAGTACTATTCTAGCGATTGTTTTGCTGTATGGTTGGTGGGCTTCAGGCATTGGTGACGCTGCCTATGGACGGCTTGAAACCATTCCCTACCCCGAAGGTGGCATGTCGTGGCTATATATTGTTCCACCAATATTGCTGATTATCCTCACCAAATACGGCATTCCTGTCAGTACCACTTTTCTTGTTCTCACCATCTTTTCACCAAGTAGCTTAAGCAATATGCTCACCAAATCGGTGATGGGCTACGCTGTCGCATTTGTGGTAGCGATCTTGGTGTACCGCTTTGTGATTCGTAAAGTCACTGTGTATTTTTCAGAAACTCAACACGAGTCTCCGACACGCCTATGGATCTTTCTGCAATGGGGTGCAACAGCATTTCTATGGAGTCAGTGGCTGATTCAAGATTTGGCAAACATCTTTGTTTATGTACCTCGCCAAGTCCCGTTTGAATTTATGCTGTTTGCTGTGGCGACTTTTGTGGTGTTGATGGGTGTGATTTTTTATCAACGTGGTGGTTCGATTCAGCATATTATCAATACCAAAACTGGTGTAGAAGACATTCGAGCGGCCACCATCATCGACTTTATTTATGCCTTGATTCTGCTTGTATTTAAGGAATGGAGTAATATTCCGATGAGTACCACTTGGGTATTCTTAGGTTTACTTGCAGGACGTGAGTTTGCGATTTCGATGCATATGGTCACCGTCGACAGTCGCTATACCGCACGGAATATCAGTAAAGATGCCATGAAACTTTTACTCGGTTTAGCGGTCAGTATTTTGCTCGCAACAGGCTTACCGTGGTTATATCAACATATTAACAATTGGATTGGCTAAATCGACTTTCAGCCGATTCAACATACAAAAAATGCCATCTTATTTGATGGCATTTTTATATCAAAAATTTAGATTTAAATTGCAAATTGACTTGGGCAATTTAAATTTTCAAGCACTTCGAGAATCTGTTGAATATCATTACACACCAAAACTTTGGCACGGTGGTGTAGCGGCAAGAAACCTTCTTCTACCGCATGATCAAGCTGTGCAATGAGCGTATCGTAATAACCATTCACATTAAAAATCATCATTGGTTTTTGATGCTGATTGAGCTGTCCCCAAGTTGCGACTTCTAAGATTTCTTCAAAAGTCCCTAGACCACCAGGCAAGGCAATAAAGGCACTAGCACGTTCAGCCATCATCGACTTTCGGGTATGCATGGTATCGACCACATGTAGCTCTGTCAGTTTCTCATTGGCAATTTCATAATCCAGCATAAACTTAGGAATTACCCCAACCACTTCACCGCCATGCTCAATAACCGTATCGGCGATCTGCCCCATTAATCCGATGCTCGCACCACCATAAACTGCACCAAAGCCATTTCCAGCAAGTGCTTTGGCAAGTGCAATTGCAGATTGTTGATAGATCGGTTTATTACCTGCACGTGATCCACAGTACAGTGCAATCAAGGTTTGTGTAGCAATCGCTTTAGTTGGTTTGATTTGGTTATTTGCTTGTGTAGCTGTTGAATCTGTAGTTGTGGCTTCTGTATTTTTCATCTGTTGGTGTTGTTCTTGCACCATATTATTCATTCTCCATCTCCTATTTTCATTCTCAGTATACGCATGTCGTGCTTTAGCTTGTATAGGCTTTATTAAAATTTTATGACACCCGCCAATTTTGTGCATTTTAACACAATATTTCACTACAATTTTTAATGAAATCATAAACAGACTTGCATATACTGAACACATCTTTAACCACTTCAAAAGTCTATATGAGTAGTCGATGTTGTCACTTTTATCGTGATAATTTTTTCTTGATCAATAATAATTTTTCAAATCAATGGGATAATGCATCTTGCAATCCTCTTTTTGAGGAGGTCAGCGCATGATTTTTGAATGGATGTCCGATCCGTCAGCTTGGGTAGGCTTAGCAACGCTGATCGTCCTTGAAATTGTTTTAGGCATCGACAACCTCGTCTTTATCGCTATTCTTGCTGAAAAACTTCCGCCTGAACAGCGCAATAAAGCCCGTATCCTTGGCTTAACCTTAGCCCTAGTGATGCGTATTATCTTGCTGTTCTCGATTTCATGGGTCATGACCTTGACCGATGATTTGTTTACGATCTTTGGTTACGGCTTCTCAGGGCGAGATTTGATTCTGATTTTTGGTGGTATTTTCTTACTATTCAAAGCCACAACCGAGATCCACGAGCGTATCGCTGGCAAAGTCGAAGCCAAAGAAGAGCAAGTAGTTTATGCTGCTTTTTGGATGGTCATTGCACAAATCGTCGTGTTAGATGCTGTCTTCTCACTAGATAGCGTCATTACTGCTGTGGGCATGGTGCCACACTTATCTGTCATGGTGATTGCGGTCATCATCGCCATGACCGTGATGTTGCTTGCATCCAAAGCATTGATGAACTTCGTCAATAAGCATCCAACCGTCGTGATTCTGTGTTTGGCATTCTTATTCATGATCGGTTTCTCCTTGGTGATCGAAGGCTTTGGCTTCCATATTCCAAAAGGCTACTTGTACGCTGCGATTGGCTTCTCGGTGATGATCGAAGCCATCAACCAAGCGACTAAGCGTAACCGTGAAAAAATGATCACCACCACCGACCTGCGATCTCGCACGGCGTCGGCTGTATTGCGCCTATTGGGTGGTCGACACGTAGAACATCATGATGGCGAGCAACTTTCTGAGACGGCGGATATTTTAGCTACGCATTCCTCGGTCAACGATGTGTTTTCTGATGAAGAGAAAGGCATGATTCATGGTGTGTTGACATTGGCAGAACGCCCTGTGAAATCCATCATGACGCCACGTCCTGATCTTGAGTGGCTTGATCTAAATGACCCTGATCATAAAGAGCAGCTGCTTAATATTGGTCACTCAAGGATTCTGATTGCGCATGACAATTTGGACAATTTGGCTGGTGTCGCTCTGACTCATAAAGTCATGAATGATTTGCTTGAAACGGGTGAAATCCATATCGAGCAAAATCTACGTCAACCATTGATCGTCCATGAAAACTTAAAAGTTTTAACACTCATGGAGCAATTACGCAATGCGCCAATGCAGATTGCCATTGTCCTTAATGAATACGGTTCAATCGAAGGTATCGCGACGCCGATCGACATCTTAGAGGCAATCGCAGGTGAGTTCCCTGATGATGAAGACGACATTCTGCCTGATGCAGAGGTGTCAGAGGAAGGTGTATGGATGCTTGATGGCTCAAGTGATATTCGTCACGTTTCGATGTTAATTGATAAAGACCTAGTCGATGAGAGCGAAGAATATTCAACGTTATCAGGCTATCTGCTATGGTTATTTGGGCATGTACCAAGTGATGGTGAAAGTATTGAAGCGGACGGTTTCCGATTCGAGATTCTCACTATGGACGGTCATAAAATTGATCGAGTGCGCATCAGCAAATTCGATCCATATCAGTCCGCTTCAGATTAACTCTAAGCAATTTATCTACACATAAAAAAACTGCCCTCGTGGCAGTTTTTTTTATTCGTCGCATTTTTTGTTCTTTACGCCTAAATAACTGAATCAGCGTTTTGCAGGCACTTTTTGCTTTTGCTGTTGACGGACAAACTTTTCAACCTTCTCACGTGCACGTTGACGTTTCAGCGGTGAAAGATAATCGACAAACAGCTTACCATTTAAGTGATCCATCTCATGCTGAATACATACTGCAAGTAAATCTTCAGCTTCAATTTCAAATTTTTCACCATCTAAATTCAAAGCTTCGATTTTTACACGTGACGGACGCTCAACTTTATCGTATATTTGAGGAACCGAAAGACAGCCTTCTTCGTAAGGTGCTGTTTGTTCAGTCAGTGGTGTGACTTTGGGGTTGATGAATACCATAGGCTGATCTTTGTTTTCAGACAGATCCATCACGATCAACTGAATATGACGATCCACCTGTGTCGCAGCCAAACCAATGCCAGGAGCGGCATACATGGTTTCAAACATATCAGACGCAAGCTGACGAATGTCGTCATTGACGTCTTCGACAGGCTTAGCAATGGTGCGTAATCGTTGATCGGGAAAACTTAAAATAGGTAGCAGTGCCATATGGTCCTCACAGTTGCCATTGGTAAAGCAAATATCTAAAATGATATATTTACTTCACTAGGGGGCGTTTGTATCGGGTAACATTATAGCCGAATTACAAACACATTATTAGGGATTATGATAATGACAAAAGTTTTGCACAACCAAACAAGCATGACGACGGCTTTAAAACGGGGTGTACTGGCAGTCGCCATGAGTGTTGGACTCGGATTAGGTGTTGCAGTGGAAGCACAAGCAAAAAATCCAACGCCACCTTCTCTACGTGGTGATGCACCAAATGTTTATATCGTCAAAAAAGGCGATACTTTATGGGATATTTCTGGACGTTTTCTAAACAAACCATGGCTTTGGCCTGAGATTTGGGCAACTAATAAGCATGTCCGTAATCCACACTTAATTTATCCGGGCGATCGTCTACTGCTTTGTACCCTAGATGGACGTACGCTCATTGGTCGTGATGAGGGCGATGGCTGTGAAGGCATTTTCCGCCGTGCAGGCGCAAGCACTCTTGCTCCGCAAATTCGTGTTGAATCACTGAATAATGCAATTCCTGTCATTCCTCTTGATGAAATTCGCCATTGGCTAGAGCGCAATATCGTCATTGCACCAGAGACTTTAGCCAATATTCCTTACGTCGTCGGTATGACTGAGCGTCGTGTCATTGCTGCCGAAGGTGATCGTATCTATGTGCGTGGTAATGGTGTCCAAATTGGTCAACCGTATGCCATCTACCGTCAAGGCGATCCGTACAAATTCCAAGATGCCGAAGGTAAAGAATATGTGGCTGCACTTGAATTGACACAAGTCGCAACAGGTCTAGTCACACAAGTCGATAACGACATTAGCACCTTTGAAATCAATAAAACCTATAAAGCTGAAGTGCGTAAAGGCGATTTACTCATGCCGATTTACGATCCAATGCTACCAACACTTTTCTATCCAGTACCAGTCGATGCTGTAGCTGATGGTGGTCAAGTGATTCGTGTGCTTGGTTCGATTGGTACCGCAGGTAAGCACAGCGTAGTTGCTTTGAATCGTGGTCAACAAGCAGGCGTAACCGTTGGACAAGTCTTTGCACTTGATCAGCTTGGTGAAACAACTGTTGATCCGAAGACCAAAGAAAACTTACAGCTTCCAAACCAACGTATTGGTCATGCTTTAGTGTTTCGTACTTTTGATCAGATCAGCTATGCCTACATCTTAGACAGTAGCTTGCCAATCAAAACAGGCGCATTACTTGCTGTGCCAATGTCTGAAGAGTAACCCGATCAACAAGTGATTAGATTCGTCTAATCACTTGTTTCTATTAAAATTCAAAAATAATCTCAGCTGAAAATTTTATAAATACAATGTATCAACAACTTTCACCCTCAGAATTAGCCAAACTGAAGCTTTGGTATATCTTGCATCACTCTATCAGCAGTTATTTTAAACTACTCCATATTTTTCAAGATGCTGAACAGGCTTTGGATTTAAAGCATTTAGAAAAATGGCAACAGTTAAAGCTTCATACCAATCACATTGAACGTTTTAAAGACTTTCACACCAACTCAGGGCAAGCGCAATTTGAAAAGCGTTTTGAACTCATCAAAAACCATTGCGATCATATTTTATTTGATGGTAATGACGACTATCCTGATCAACTCAGTCATTATGATGATCGCCCACCGATTTTATTTATTCGTGGCCAAAAAGATGTATTAAAACAAGCGCAAATCGCCATTGTCGGTAGTCGCAAACCTAGCCCACACGGTGCGCAAGTGGCGTATGATTTTTCTAGTTATTTTGCCAGTCGAGGCTATCACACGACCAGCGGACTTGCGATTGGCATTGACGCCGCAGCACATCATGGCGCAATTCATCAAGGTCAGAGCATTGCCGTAATCGGTACAGGTTTGGATCAATGCTATCCATCTGAGCATCAGCAACTTTCGCAAAAGATCATCGATACTGGCGGTGCGATCGTGACAGAGTTCTTCCCTGCCACACCGCCCGCTAAACAAAACTTTCCACGTCGCAACCGCATTATTAGCTGACTAAGTGAAGCGACTTTAGTCGTTGAAGCAGGTTTGAAAAGTGGTTCGCTGATCACCGCAAAAACCGCCGCTGATCAAGGTAAATCCGTCTTTGCCATTCCTGGACATATATACAGTCAGTTTCATCAAGGTTGTCATCAGCTGATTCGTGAAGGCGCAACGCTGATTGATCATCCAGAACAACTTCTCGAAGACTTAAACGCTTTCCGACCACAGCTTGATACAGCCCAATCTAACAAGCCAATACCGCTTGAAAAAAGCCAAAAGACTCAACGCCAAGAGAGCATTCCACAGCAGACACAAGCGATTCCAATGCAGGTTGAAATTCCTGCACATCTCGCCAAGCTTTACGCAGAGTTGGATTGGATTGGATTATCGATTGATGAACTCGCAACACGTGTACAAACTTCCATCAGCGAACTGAACGTGGCTTTGGTAGAATTAGAGCTCCTCGGCGCATGCCGTCAACATGCAGGTCGCTACCTGCGTTGCTAGCGCCTATATTGTGCGCTGACCGAAAGTAATTTTACTTCTTGTGCGAACTATGCAAACTATCAATCTTGAACAAGCCATATACACCTTAAAACAAGGTGAAGTCCTCGCCTACCCGACTGAAGCGGTTTGGGGCTTGGGCTGTGATCCACGCCAAGAACACGCTTTTCAAAAAATCCTCACACTCAAACAACGTCCGATCGAAAAAGGCGTGATTCTACTCAGTGAAAGTATCGAGCGTGTTGAACCATTACTTGTGGGCTTAGATACAACGATACGTAACCAAGTTATTGAATCATGGGAAAAATCAGCCCAAAATCAACGTGCACACACTTGGCTATTGCCGATCAATAATGAAATTCCAGCATGGATTTATGGTGATCATGACCGTGTTGCCATTAGAGTGACCCAACATCCGCTCTGCCAACAACTCTGCCAAGACTTAGATGACTTCGTGGTTTCAACCAGTGCCAATCCCGCAGGACTTTCACCTGCTTTGAGCGCAGATGAAGTACAAAAATATTTCTCTGATCAAGTCGCAATTTTATCAGGTGAATTAGGCGATAGTCTTAAGCCAAGTCGCATTGTTGATGCAGTGACGGGTGTCGTGATTCGAGGCTAATCCAAACCACACCCCAAAACCACATTCCTTTTCAATTCATCAAGATTTTTAAATTTCTTCAAACAAGCGCTCACAGTCTAGCTAGCAAATCCACACAGCTCATCTTGATGATTCATTTTAGGATGATGATAGTTTCTAATTGATTGGAGTGCACAATGAGCGAATTAAGCAAATCCCCCTACGCCTGACACCGCCGAAGATAACGCATTTTTTCCATCATCTTACTCACTGAGCCAATACACTTCAGATAAAACGGATTATGACGGCACTACTTACGACAAGCCCTATCAAGGCGATAAAAAAATCTTAATGATCGCCACGGATGAGCGTTATATCCAAATGGAAAATGGAAAGTTTTCTCAACGGGTAACCATCCCGTAGATATGCCAAGTCAACTGAAATGGTTAGTCGGTGAAAATCTGCAAAAGCTCGGCGTTAAGATTTTGAATAGTGATATCACTGGCAAAATTCACAAAGATCGAAAGTTGTTGACTGGTAACAGTCCATTGGCATCCCCACAACCTCAGTAAGCTGGCTGCCGAAACATTAATTGCTAACCCCAAGCTTAGCTAAAAATCTAACTTATTAACTTAACAAGAATTATCTTTTTGATCACATTTGATCTATGAGGCAACGGATTCACTGGTCAAGTGCGATTTTCCAACATTTGTTACTTATTCACAGCAAAACGATGCAAATCGTATCGTCACTTTGATCTACTTTCCGATATAGTAAGCGCAACTCAAACAGACGATTTGTCTTGATTCTGATTTTTAGTGCTTTTTGAATCACGATCACTCAGCAAAATTGATTTAATCAAACATTTCCGAAAATTTTATTCAATCAAACACATGGATAATGATATGAAAAAATTAACATTACTTACTTTAGTCGCTTCAATGGCAACATTTACCGCATGCTCAAAACCAGTGACTGAAGTCAAAGAAGGTGAAAGCGCAGCGACTGCTCAAGAAACAAAAACCGCATCCCTCAGCACTGATAACAAAGCGGATATTCAATCTGATTTGGACAAGCTACAAACTTACGGCGCCTCACAAGAGCAAAAGTCTCAAGAGCTTAGTCAGCGCATGGAAGCAGCAATGCAAGAAAAGAACAAAGCTGAAATCAACAAGCTTTTCACAGAGCTGAAAGCTTTTGTTGAAAAAAGCAATAACGAACTTCGTGCCATCGAGCTTAAAAGTAGCGAAGTCAACAAACTGCGTGAAAAAATGATCGAAAACAGCTTGATCAGTATCGAAATGAGCGAGCTAATGATGCAAACTGACCCTGAAAATGTTGACGTTGAAAAAGTACAACCATTGCAAGAAAAAGCCGTGAATGCACAGCAAGAACTCATTGCGATGAGCCAAGAAATCTATGCAAAAATTGATGGTACAAATGGTACAGCAGCTCAAGGTGCTGAAACTGCAACACCAAATGCAGAAGTTGCAAATACCGAAACTGCTCCTACAGAAGCAGCACAATAATCTGAAAGGATTTGCATTGAAGATGAAGCCATTACGTATTTTGTGATGGCTTCACCTCATTGACCAACATCATGGAGTGAGCACGAGATGAGTACGATTCAAGACATCGCTTTTCAAAAAATGGGCGGTGCGACTGCAACGCTTGCAGATTATCAAGGCAAAGTGGCGTTGATCGTCAATGTCGCTTCAAAGTGTGGACTCACCCCACAATATGAAGCGCTGGAAAAACTGTATCGTTTCAAAAAAGCGGAAGGTTTAGAGATTCTCGGCTTTCCTGCCAATAACTTTCTGGAACAAGAGCCGGGCAGCGATGCAGAGATTCAAGATTTCTGTTCAGTCACTTATGATGTAACTTTTCCGTTATTTTCAAAAATTTCTGTTGCAGGTGATGATAAACATCCGTTGTATCAAGCATTGATTGAAGCTCAACCTGAGCGTATCGGCGAAGGACCGTGGTGGGATGATCTGGTGGAATATGGTTTAACGCCAAATCCAAAACCTGAAGTGCTGTGGAATTTTGAAAAATTCCTTGTCAATCGTCGTGGTGAAGTTATCGCACGTTTTGCCCCTGACATTACTGCCGAAGACCCACGCCTGCTAGAAGCGATTGAATCTGCTTTAGCTGAATAAATACGCTATTGAAGTAGTTTTGAAAATTAGCTGTGATAAAAAACGCATCAATTAAATGCATTGATGCGTTTTTGCTTTATATGACCAAATTCACAATGAAATTTTAGCCACTGATTTTCTTGTACTTGGCACGTGTTGGACGCGCTTCATCACCGAGTTTTTTCTTACGATAGGCTTCATACTCAGTATAGTTACCATCGTAAAATTCTGGTTCATCATTTTCAAAAGACAAGATGTGTGTCGCAATACGATCGAGGAACCAACGGTCATGCGAAACCACCATCACTGTACCTGGGAAGACCAAAATTGCGTCTTCGAGCGCACGTAGTGTTTCCACGTCCAAGTCATTCGACGGTTCATCGAGTAAGATGACATTGGCACCTTGCTGTAGAATCTTCGCCAATTGCAAACGGTTACGCTCACCACCTGACAGCTCGCCGACGCGTTTTTGCTGATCTTGACCTTTGAAGTTAAAACGACCGATATAAGCACGTGAAGCAATTTCATAATCGCCGACTTTCAGGATATCCAAACCGCCTGACACTTCTTCCCACACAGTTTTGTTGTTATCCAAGGTGTCACGAATCTGACCAACGTACGCCACTTTGACCGATTCACCGAGCGTCACAGTCCCTGTATCAGGTTGTTGCTCTTCCGTCATCATACGGAATAATGTGGTTTTACCCGCACCATTTGGACCGACAATGCCAACGATCGCCGCAGGTGGCACAGTAAAGCTCAAGTTTTCATACAGCAAACGCCCATCAAAGGATTTGCTGATGTTATTCACTTCCACCACTTTGTTACCAAGACGAGGCCCCGGTGGAATGTAGATTTCAGAGGTTTCATTACGCTCTTGGAATTCTTTCGAGTTGAGTTCCTCGAAACGCTCCATACGGGCTTTATTCTTCTTCTGCTGACCTTTGGCATTCTGACGCACCCATTCCAATTCCTTTTTCAAGGCTTTGGCGAATGACTCTTCTTGCTTCTGCTCTTGCTCTAGGCGGGCATTTTTCTGCTCAAGCCAAGCGGTATAGTTACCTTGATATGGAATACCATGCCCACGGTCAAGCTCGAGAATCCACTCTGCCACATTATCCAAGAAATAACGGTCATGGGTAATCGCCACGATCGTACCTTGGAAATCTTTTAAGAAGCGTTCAAGCCATGCCACAGATTCTGCGTCCAAATGGTTAGTCGGTTCGTCAAGAAGCAACATATCAGGCTTCGACAAGAGCAAACGACACAGTGCAACACGACGGCGCTCACCACCTGATAGCAAACTCACATCCGCATCCCACGCAGGAAGGCGTAGCGCATCAGCCGCTTGTTCAAGCTGGTTATTCAGGTTATGCGCATCCCATGCTTGGATAATGCCTTCGAGCTTCTCTTGCTCTTTGGCAAGCGCATCAAAGTCTGCATCTTCTGCGGCATATTCAGCGAATACTTCGTCAAGACGTGCCAACGCATCAAGTGGTTCACGCAAACCATCTTCGACATTACCACGCACGTCTTTGCTTGGGTCTAACGGTGGTTCTTGTTCGAGGTAACCAATTTTAATGCCAGTTTGCGCACGTGCTTCACCAGAGAAATCTTTATCAACACCTGCCATGATACGAAGCAAAGTTGATTTACCCGCACCATTTAGACCGAGTACACCGATCTTGGCACCTGGTAAAAATGACAGGGAAATATTTTTGAGGATTTCACGCTTTGGTGGAACCATCTTGGACACACGATTCATCGTGTAAATATATTGGGCCACGTAGGACTCCTAAAGTTGTTTAACTTCTGCCGTTGATTTTTCGGCTGAATCTGAAAATTCTGAATGCGAAAATGTCGAGCTAATAAAATGTTTCGCTCAAATTGTTACACATAAATGCTGGCTATTATATGAGAAATCACTGTGAAGTGAAAACAAAGTTGAACATTGCTCACAGATAATCCCGCAACAATATATTTCCAAGATGGCTTGTACTAAGATGGTTTTCTAAAATGGCATTCTATAAGTGTTTTCTTAATATGAGACAAATTCATAATCGCAGTATGAATCGAAACATTTTATTCATCATCAATTCAGGTTTATAGTGAACTGATCAGGACGATAATTAGGCAAAGCTATGACACAGGAAGTGATGCAACTTAATTTCCCCATCATCGACCCACATATTCACCAATGGGATCCATACCATACGCCACATGCCGCACAGCATTTGGTCAAATACTTTGGTAATTACCCACGTGTGATGGATAAGATGATGCGATTAGTCAAACCCAAAGCGCTGATTGACACTTTAGGGCTCACCGATCACGCACTTGCGCCCTATCTACCTCAGGATTACAAACAGGATCTTGGTCATTTTAATGTCGAAAGCATCGTTCATGTCGAAGCCAATTGGCACGATCACAAAGGTACTGGTGTAGTCGGTGAAACTCGTTGGATCGACCAACTGCCCTTTAGTAAACAAAACATTCAATTAGGTGCCATCGTTGCCACTGCTGACCCGAGGAAACGTGATTTTAAGAAAATATTACAACTGCACCATGAAGCCAGTCCGCAGTTTCGTGGTATCCGAAAAATGGCATCGTTTCATGAAGATAAAGGCATTTACCGATGGTGCGATCAAGCAGGACTATACCGTGATAAAAAATTCCTCAAAGGCTTCGAGCAGGTCGTCCGTCAAAATCTCACTTTTGACGCATGGTGTTATACGACACAACTTGATGATGTGACTGCCCTCGCCAAACACTTTCCTGAAGCCAAAATCATGCTTGATCATCTTGGCACACCCGCTGGACTATTTGGTGCTGTTGGCAAATCTACAGGACAAACTGCACAAGCACGCCAAGCGATCTTTGAAGAATGGAAAATCAAACTGGCGACACTTGCCACATGTCAAAACGTCCATACCAAAATTTCAGGTTTACTGATGCCTGTACTTGGACATGATTTTCATCTCAAAGGTCAAAAAGCCACGAAAATGCAGATCATAGAACGACTACAACCGATGATCAACCATGCCATACAAGTCTTTGGAGCAGATCGAATTGTCTTTGCATCTAACTTTCCAATGGATAAACCCACTGCAGATTTAACCGAAATCATTTCCGCTTTTATTGAGATGATTCAGCCTTATGGCGAGGATGCGCTGTTTAAAATCTTCCATCAAAATGTCAAGAATTTTTATCAAATTGGATAATCCAAATCGAATATTTATTGTTCAGCAAGTTTTTACAATTTTTTTACAAATAAAGATGGATCTTTGATCAAATATCCAAGAGATTAATTGACATTAGCTCAAGGATTTAGCAAATTAATAGAGTAGGAACTCTAGCCAGTTTAGAGTAATCGCTCTATGTAATTTATTATTTTTCATATATTTAGAGTAGATCACCTAGAACAAGTTGGCTATCATGTGTACAGAATAAGTTGTGATGATCAATCAGGAGTCTTGCGCATTACAACACACCAAGAATTTAACTGTATGAACTGTAGGACGAATTTATGAACTCAAGATTGCAAAAACAATTGATCAAAAAAGTCGAAGGCAAAAATATCATTATCACTGGCGCATCAAGTGGTATTGGTTTGACTGCGGCAAAACAACTTGCTAACGCTGGCGCACATGTCATTTTGATGGCACGTACCAAAGAAAAATTGGACGAAGTAAAAGCTGAAATCGAAGCTGAAGGTGGTCAAGCCTCTGTCTTCCCATGCGATCTCAATGACATGGACTCGATTGACAAAGTTTCTAAAGAAATCCAAGCATCTTTTGATCATATTGATATTTTGGTCAACAATGCTGGTCGCTCAATTCGTCGTGCCGTACATGAGTCGGTAGATCGTTTCCATGACTTTGAACGCACCATGCAACTCAACTACTTCGGTGCTGTACGTTTGGTCTTAAACTTATTGCCTGACATGATGGCACGTAAGCAAGGTCAAATTATCAACATCAGCTCAATCGGTGTATTGGCGAATGCAACACGCTTCTCTGCATACGTTGCGTCAAAAGCTGCACTCGATGCGTTTAGCCGTTGCTTATCTGCTGAAGCGTTATCACACAAGATTGCTTTAACGTCGATCTATATGCCATTGGTTCGTACACCAATGATTGCACCGACTAAAATGTACAACTATGTACCTACGCTTTCACCAGAGCAAGCAGCTGATTTAATTGCATATGCTATTGTAAAACGTCCGAAGAAAATTGCCACCAATCTTGGACGTTTGGCGTCGATTACGTATGCCATCGCACCCGATATTAACAATGTCTTGATGTCAATTGGTTACAACCTATTCCCAAGCTCTACGGCTTCAGTCGGCAAGCAAGAAAAACTGAACATTATACAAAAAGCCTATGCACGTCTATTCCCAGGTGAACACTGGTAATCTGCACTGCACTGTAAAATTGAAAAAGACCATCTTCGGATGGTCTTTTTTTTCCATATGAAATATCTTTTAGATTTTAAATCTTGAGCAAATAATCGACAAACTCTTCTAAACGTTGCTCTTGTAGCGCATACGGATCAAACTCCGCCATGCCACGATCGCTAAAAAAGCGAAGCATTGCCTTATCATAAGATGCATATTTCATATTCCATCTGCTAAATTTGACATAATCAATATCAGCCAAATCTAACAGCACCACATTACTATGGCGTGGGTCTTTGGTAATTTTTTCATAGAATAGTTGATTCACAATATCTGAATCCCCTTCAAGACACTGAAAAAATTTACCGTGACCATAATACAAGACGCCGTGAACCTGATGCCGTCCATTAAAATCTATAGCTTCAGTCAAAATATCCATCAAGTCTTGACGAATTTCATTCTCATCTTTAACCGTTTTACTTGCATAACATAAGCGTGCAAGCTGTGTATTCATCCCCATTACAACCACTCCAAAAATAAAAAACCAAAATATAAAAATAAATAATATGAAATCAGATAGTTATAAGTGTATAAAGCATAATTACACTGACTAGAAATACTATGTTTTGGATGAGAAGTAAACAAATAGTTGTGACTGGAGGATTTGATCAGGGAGAAAGTTTAGTTTTAATTATCGTGATTAAAAATTTATGCTTTGAAAATATATGCTTTGAAAATATCTGGCGGTGAGAGAGGGATTCGAACCCTCGATACGCGCAAACGTATACACACTTTCCAGGCGTGCTCCTTCAGCCACTCGGACACCTCACCATTGAGGTCAGGGATAATAGCGAAATTTGCGATGAATGCCAAGCAGATTGCACAATAATTGAAAAACAGTGCTAACATTGCCGCAAATACCAAAATCATTGATTTTATATTTATGAGTCACGTCAAAAAAGCCGCTCTCCCTGCCATGACCCTCGCTGCTCTCGGCGTTGTGTTTGGGGACATTGGGACGAGCCCGCTGTATGCGATCAAAGAATGTTTTTCGGCTGCGCATGTCGATGTCACGATCGAAAGTATCATGGGGATTTTATCCCTGATCTTTTGGTGTATGACCATCACCATTAGCATCAAATATGTCAGTATCATCATGCGCGCGGATAACAATGGTGAAGGTGGCATCATGTCACTTTTGGCGTTGAACTTACGCAACAAACAACTTATCACCAAACATAAATTAGCGATCATCGCCTGCGGTTTTGTTGGTGCATCGCTATTCTTTGGTGATGGCATCATCACCCCTGCGATTTCGGTATTGTCTGCGGTCGAAGGTTTAAGTATTGCCACGCCGATTTTTAATGATTGGATCGTACCAATTGCACTGGGGATTTTGACCGCGCTGTTTATGATTCAGCGTCATGGTACAGCGGTGATGGGTAAGTTTTTTGGTCCTGTGACGTTGTTGTGGTTTTTGTCGCTGGGCACACTCGGGATTTGGAATATTATTCAAACACCGATCGTACTTGGTATGGTGAGTCCCCACTGGGCAGCAAGCTTTGTTTGGGATCACCCTGCGATTGCTTTTTTCACCATGGGGGCAGTGATTCTGACCATTACTGGTGGTGAAGCATTATATGCGGATTTGGGACATTTTGGTCCGACACCGATTCGTATGGCGTGGTTTACTGTGGTATTGCCGTGCTTGCTTTTGAATTATGCTGGTCAAGGTGCATTGCTTCTACGCCGACCTGATGCGATTGAAAATCCATTCTATTTGATGGTGCCAGAATGGGCACTTTACCCGATGATTGGGCTTGCTACCATTGCTGCGATCATTGCCTCGCAAGCGATGATTACGGGGATTTTCTCGATGGCGAAACAAGCCATTCAGTTGGGTTATTTACCTCGCCTCACCATTCAGCAAACTTCCGAATCTGAGCAAGGGCAAATTTATGTGCCATTTTTAAATTGGACATTGTTTATTGCCGTGTTCATCATTGTCTTATTGTTTGAAAATAGCTCAAATCTTGCCAGTGCATATGGTGTTGCCGTCACGAGTACCATGCTGTGCGGAACGATTTTGATCACGATATTGGCGCATACGTATTGGCGTTGGCCTGTGTATAAAACAGCTTTGATCATGACACCATTCTTCCTATTAGACTTGATCTTTGTCAGCGCAACCTCTTTAAAAATACCTGATGGTGGTTGGGTGACGATCGCCATTGGTGGCGTAATATTTGTACTGTTGATGACGTGGAAACGTGGTCGTGAGCTGATGTTTGAAAACTTACAACGGGATGCTTTGCCGCTTGATATTTTCATCAACCACTTAGGAAATAGTGTGCAAATCGTACAAGGTCAGGCGATCTTTATGACCAGTACCCCGAAGATCGTGCCACATGCGATGTTGCACAACTTAAAGCACAATAAAATTTTGCATGAATTGAACTTTTTGATCACGGTCGAAACCAAAGATGTGCCTTATGTAGAAGATGACGCTCGGATTTATGTGAAAAAATTAGACGAACGCTTTATCAAAGTCATTGTCTATTATGGTTTTAAAGACGAACCTGACATTCCAAAAGCACTGAAACAAGTCTATGATGCGCTTGAGCTTGAGTTTAATATGATGCAAATCAGCTTCTTTATCTCTCGTGATCGTGTGATCTCAACGGTTGGCGATGGTATGGCACCGTGGCGTGAGAAGTTGTTTATTTCTATGCAACGTAATACCAGTGCGGTGAGCGATTTTTATCAAATCCCAAGTAATCGGGTGGTCGAATTAGGTAGTCAGATTGAGATCTAAGCTTTAAGTATTCCCTATACACTCACTAAATGAGTTAATACAAAACCCCGACGAATCGGGGCTTTGTTTTTTTAAGCGAAATAATTAACTTTAAATTATTGCAACGGCGTTGTTGCATCCATTTCAGGCTCTGCCAACTGTGTTGCATCTTCAGTTTGGTTCATGTCTTCCGCAGGAACAGCTTGCGCATTTGGGTCAATCACATCTTGATCTGCTTCAGGCATTAACGCTGCCGCATTTTGATCAACCGCTTGTACGTCTGCTTGTGCAGTCGCTACTGTTTGATCCGCTTCATTGATGGCTGTATCTACTGCAGCATTGATCTCAGCATCTTCTACAGCGACCTGCTCAGTTGTCGCTTGCGCTTGAGCAAGTTGATTCTGTGCTTCAGTCATTGTAGATTGCTCAGTTTCTAAAATTTCACCTGCATTTGCGCTCAGCTCCGACTCAACATTCGCATCCATTGATTCAACATTTTGGGCAACTTGCTGTGCTTGTTGTACTGACGCATCATCGACAACAGGCGCTGATTGCGCAGTCACTTCTGCATCAGTTTCAACATTTACAGGTGTTTCTACATTTGTTGTCGATATATTCGCCGCAGACTTAACTGGAGCCGATTGCTCAGATTGCATAGATTGAATAGTCGCCTGAGGTGACTGTGATGAAGCTTGCATTGAACCACCAACTGGCGCATTCATTGGGCGCAAAGTACGTGCTTGCACATCAATCACTGCATTTTGCGCAATCGCTTGTGCGATCACTTGCTTTGGAATACCCATTTGCTCAAGTGAGCCAGGCTGACCATTAACTGTGGTTTGTACTGTCGCTTTAGACAAGCTTTCCAACGTATCACCAGGCTGAACTGGTGGCTCTGCAAATGCTGAGCTTGCAAACATTGCAGTGGCAATGGCACTCAGACCTAAAGTCATTTTTGTTCGAGTTGATGTATTTGTCTTGATGTTACTATTTGAGTTAGACATCATATTCTCCAATGTTTTCACACTTTTTAGTGATTTGGATTAGCTCAAAATCCAAGAAATTAAAAATCGTAAGAATCTTTGATGGATACGCTAAAATTAAGCTGAATCATCTCAACGACTCATTATCGATCTGACTTGAACAGTTGCGCATTTCAACTTTTAGAATGAAAACTTTCAAAAATATATTAAGAAGTCTCTCAGCTAAAAATGGCATCCGAAATGCAATAGGCTAAGTTTGGATCACGAAGATCCTTTCACATTTCAAGTTGGGCTCAGCTTAGAACAGCTTTTTGTAATTTTTGTAGCAGTCAGGTTGTCCAAAAGCACATCAACTGTGTGTTAAACGTCAGTAAATGGGGAAAATGACCTGTACTTGGTAAAGTTAGATTGCTAAGATTTTAACAGCGCATCACCCTTGTAAATTTCTCACTATTTTTATAGCCAATTTTTGTAGCATAGCCTCTTGAAAAAAATTTATTTCCTTCTTATTCCTTTAATATCAATAGTTTGCTTTTTGCCACAACTCAGCACAGGACAATTAATGTCTTTTGGCAATAGTTTGTGCCTTGATGAGTTTTATGCTGAAGCGCCACCTGAAATCATCAATAAAAAACTGAATTTCAACAGCTTTCCTCTATGTAATCAAGGTTTTACCGTGCATTATTCAGGCATTTCCAAGACGCCCATTTGGGTGGCGGAAAAACTTAGCCCTGAACGGCTGAGCATTCGGATCAAACGCGAAGACAACTTTCATGCAGATGATCGCCTGCCAGTTTCAGCACAGGCGACCCTAGAGGCATATCGCAATTCGGGTTATGACCGTGGACATATGGCGCCCAACGCAGACATGAACAATAAAATTTCACAATATCAAAGCTTTGCTTTAAGCAACATCATTCCACAGCATTATGACAATAATCAAAATACATGGCGTGAGATCGAAGAAGCCACCCGAGCAATGGTGACAAAATATAAGCTTGATGCTTATATCATTACGGGTTCTGCCTATCTTGAGCCGACCGTAAAATATGTTAAAAAAGGACATGACGTACTTGTACCAAGCCATATTTATAAAGCAGTGTATTTCCCACGTATCGGATTGGCGAGTGCATATCTTAGTAAAAATGACGGCTCTCGCTATGCTGAAACGATAAGTATCTGTGCTTTAGAAGAAAAAGTCGGGATTAGTCTTTATCCTCGATTAGATGAGCAGTCGAAACGGCAAATCTTTCAGTTGCCGATGCGAGCCAATCAAGTCAAAGCCAATAAACATCCACAATATCAAGATAATGACTTACAGAGCCAATGTGCGCCAATGGTTGAAGCAGAACAGATTTCAGCGACACAAAAACGCTTTGTCGTTGGTCAATCTTATGCATTAGAAAACCCTGTTCAATGGACAACAATTAAAGAAAAGGTTTCTATGCCAAGCTTACCAAACTTGATTGAAATATTTTCAACAGCCAATGAAGATGAAGTTCAAAAAGATGCGTTAGAAAATTCTGAAATGAAAAATGTAAAAATGGATGGTAACGACAGCGATGAACCAAATCGCTTTTCAATCAATCGCATTCTTTTGCCGATCGTAGAGTGGATGAAAGAAAAGGACACAAATGCCAATTAAAAACACGAATTCTAGGACTTAAACAGGACAGAAAAATGGAATTTAAACCCTTTCAAAATCATACACAAAGCATCGCCATTGATGAGCTCACTATTGAAAATCAAGGCGAACGCATTTCGATTTATGGCAGTTTGCAAATTCATCAAGATCAACACAGTTTAGAGCATGCCAAAACCTTACTAAGGATTTTAGAGCAAACGGTGGCAACGCTTGAATCACAAAATTTAGTTATAAAAGTCCAGCAGAATAATAATGATGATGTAGATGTGGTAAAGAATCCATTTTTGAATGATACAAATTCAGAATAATTGTTTATAAATCGATTTTTAATATTCAGTCAAAATTTTAACTTTAAGTTTATTTAGGCTTTTAACAGCTCGCCTTGCAACCATGCCAAATAGTTGTGTTGATCTAAAAAATCTGGCTCTTTGGTGGTATCGAGATGATAAGTCCGAGTATTGAATTCGATCATAATATCGCTCGGTGAATATCGACCATCTTTAATGGGAAAATACTTTGCCAAAAATAAGCGATGTTGCCCCCAGTTGGTAAGATTATCAATCCGAGGGCTGTCCAGCTTATTCACAAACTCAACATAACAAGACTTGATATCATCAATGGTGTAAATCTGCTGAGGCATGATCAATCTCATAAAACTCACCTGATGGTGTAAGCCTAACCTTTGATCATGAAGCTTTGATGAAATCTTATAAACGCATCTCAATGCCTTGTTCTGCAAGAAAGGCTTTGGCTTCGGGAATGCTATGTTGCCCAAAGTGGAAAATCGACGCTGCTAAAACCGCATCCGCCCCACCCTGTAAAATGCCATCTGCCATGTGTTGCAAATTACCCACACCACCCGAGGCAATGGTCGGAATCGTCACTCGATCGTTAATTGCACGCATCAAACCAATATCATAGCCCGCTTTGGTGCCATCGGCATCCATACTGGTGACGAGAAGCTCGCCTGCGCCAAACTCTGTCATTTTCACTGACCATTCAATCGCATCAATCCCAGTCGGCTTACGACCACCATGGGTAAAAATTTCCCACTTATTCTCAGCGACTTTTTTCGCATCAATGGCGACCACGATACACTGCGCCCCAAAACGACTGGATGCTTCAGCCACAAATTCAGGATTGAATACTGCCGCTGAGTTGATGCTGACTTTATCCGCACCCGCATTGAGCAAAAGTCGAATATCTTCAATCTTGCGCACACCACCGCCAACAGTGAGCGGGACGAATACCGTTTCCGCCATGCGTTCTACGGTTTGATAGGTGGTTTCACGACCATGATGGGTTGCGGTAATGTCTAAAAAGGTAATCTCATCAGCACCTTGCTCATTGTAGCGACGTGCCACTTCCACAGGATCACCCGCATCACGAATATCCAAAAACTGAACGCCTTTGACCACACGCCCATTGTCCACATCCAAACACGGAATAATTCGTTTTGCTAACATAGCTTGATTCTCAGCAACTTGTTTTAACAGCGAAATCTCATCTTTCAATCAGACGATTCTTTCAAAGAACGTTGAGCTTCTGTGCGCAAAGACTACACCTTGACGCAAGAAGCGGTTATTCTAGCAAAAATATTCTATATGCCTAGAGTTTTCATTGTTATGTCCGTCTATACCCAACTCAATCTTGAACAAGTACACACTTTCGCCATGCAGTATGGCTTGGAGATTATCGAGATCGAACCGATTCAAGGCGGCATTGAAAACACCAACTATTTTATTACTGCAAAAAATGGTCAAGAATTTGTACTCACCGTATTTGAAGAGCTGGACTTAAATGCAGCAAGCGAGCTGTTCCCTGTGTTACAACATCTTGAGCAACACGGCATTGCTGTTGCAGTACCCTTAACTTTTAATGATCAACCGATTCATAGCATCGTCGGTAAACCTGCACAGATTGCGCCACGTATCGCTGGCAAGCATCCGATGCCGTCTACCGTAGCGCAAGTTGCGGCAATGGGTGAAGCTTTGGCGAAAATGCATTTGGCTTTGCAAAATTATCCATTACAACGCAAAAATAATCATGATCATGCATGGTGGTCTGCGACTGCCCACGAGCTGTATCCAAAAATGAATGAAGCCGACCAAGCGCTACTGACCCAAGTCTTTGCACAGTATGAACAAATGTTTGATGCCTACCCGAACCGTCCTTATGGTTTAATTCATGCCGATTTGTTCCGTGATAATAGCCTGTATGTCGGCGACTCATTGTCTGGAATCTTAGATTTTTCTGAGCTCAGCTATGATCAGTTGTTACTTGATATTAGTATCACGATGAATGATTTCTGTAGTGATTATCCAAATGTGTCTTTAGATGTGGAAAAAGCGCAGGCATTTTTAAATGCTTATCAAACGTTGCGTGCATTGACCGATGATGAAAAAGCGTGCTTACAGTCATATTTTGCAATGGCAGCCTGTCGTTTTTGGATTTCTCGTTTGCAAGTTGCAGAGCGTAATCGCAATGAAGGACGCACTGGCACAGAAATTCTACAGAAAGATCCGCAAGAGATGCGCAATATGACCCATGATCGTTTAAACACAGAGTACGCATTGTAATGGCACGCTATCAAGGACGTTTGGTCGAATGGCACGATGAGCAAGGCTACGGCTTTATTCAGGGTATTAGCGATCCTAAGCATCAGCGTGTGTTTTTGCATATTAGCGCCTTTGAGCGTAGTGGCCCTCGACCGATAGAGGGCTGTGTGGTGGAGTATGAGCTGGGCATTGACGATCAATCTCGACCGCAAGCGCGCAATGTACGCTACGTCAAAGCCAAGCAAGTCTTTAGTCACAATCCGAACAGCCAACCTTTTTCCAGTGCATCGAAGAAACGTTTTGCGTGGCATCCGATGTATCTCGTCATGTTGGTGTATTGGGTGGTGCTGTTTGTCACCGCAGCCTATGGACAGCTTCCGCCGTTTACGTTGTTGGTGATTATGCTGGTGAATAGCTATTGTTACTGGATTTTTTATCAAGACAAAAAAGCAGCAATGCAAGGCGATCAACGGATTTCTGAACAGCATTTACTGCTCATGTGCGCACTCGGTGGCTGGACGGCGGCGTGGTTTGCGATGAAGCACTTTCACCATAAAACACAGAAACAACCGTTTAAAAAATACTATTATCTGAGTATCGTGGCGCATATTGCATTGCTTGCGTTTAGTGTGTTTATGCTACGACTATTTTGATTCTTTGAATTGGAAAAATGGAAATGACTAACCAAATCAGCCCAATCGCAACCCAAGATCAGAAAAATCTCACCTACTTACTGTACGGCTTATATCTCGCTGCGATCTTTAGTGCGGGCATCTTGGCAGTGATCGCCATCATTATCAACCATGTCAAATTTTCCAGTGTCAAAGGCACATTTTTAGAAAGTCATTTTCTTTGGCAGATTCGTGGTTTTTGGTGGTATCTGCTGTGGAATGTGATTGGCTTTGCCAGTTTATTTCTCGTAGTTTTTGTCTATCAGTCGGCATGGTGGGCGGTATTTGCGCCAACGATTTGTTTAGTTATTATCGGGCTAGCTTGGGTGTGGAGTGTGTATCGTGCGATACGTGGCTTGATTGCCCTCAGCAATGATGAGGCGATGTATTAACATTTTTTCGTAAGAGAAATAAGCGTGACCACAAACAACAAAAAAGATTCACCGAATAACAATAAAAGCGAAAAAAGACCGAATAAATGGAAGCAAGCCATTTGCGGATTATGTGGTGAAATGATAGGACAATTGATTCCTTTACTTTTATTTTTTGCCGTAGCAAATATTTATGCTGCCTACGCCTTTTTAGGTTTAGGCGCATTTTTTCTGATTTTACCTTTCGGCATGTTGATCTATTACGCATGGAAAAAATGGCGGAAAGATCAATAAGCCCAATGAGTTCAATTCAATCTGTTGTGTATATTAGACAACAATATCTCTCTTAACTCTCGCACCGAATCCACAATCGCAACAGGTGCAAATCGCTCAAGCACGTCGATAGAATGCACGCCATAGCTCACACCGATTCGTGGCATATTGATGTTCTGCGCCATTTCCAAATCATAACTGGTATCACCGACCATCAAGGCACGATGCGCAGGTACACCAGTCACATTTAAGATTTCTTGAAGCATTAACGGATCAGGCTTAGAACGAGTTTCACTGGCTGCACGTGTTGCAACAAATTTGTTTGCACTTTGGGTCTGCGCAAGTACCCGATCAAGCCCTTTACGGCTTTTTCCTGTAGCGACAGCGAGCAATTTGCCTTGTGCTTTTAACGCGTCGAGCAACTCTGCCACACCATCAAACCACACATCACTGCCTGAGTTTTCCACATAATGTTGTCCGTAGCAGGTCAATATCTGCTGATGTAACTCAGGCACTTGTGGAAATAAGCGTTGCATCACCTCAGGCAAGCCAAGTCCAATGACACTTTTTGCATCATCGTCTAACAACGGTTGTTGAAACTGCTGCGCGGCAAATTGCAAACTTCTGACAATCTGACCGACAGAATCGAATAACGTTCCATCCCAATCAAAAATGATCAGGTCAATATTTTGCATATCCAATGTGCTTGTCGTGTCTACGTCAGGAGAGAACTGCTTTAAATCATTCATCAGTAAAATATCTATCTCGTACAAATTCGTTTCAAAAGCTAACCGATTAAAATTGCTGTCTGATTACTTACTCAGACTTTGAATCAACTTCTGCATATCATCGGGTAACGGCGCTTCGATCACAGGATAATTCGGTATTTCCAAACGCATCGCATGCAGGCATAGTCGTTTGACATCGTGATGCGAAAACGGCACTTGATGCCCATATTTATCATCGCCGACCAACGGATGACCAATGCTCAAACCATGCACACGGATTTGATGCGTACGCCCAGACAGTGGCGAGGCATGGATCAACGTCGCTCCTGTGTAGCGCTCGATCACATTCCACTGGGTTTGGCTAGGCTTACCTTCTTTCGACACCCGAACACGGCGTTCACCGTTGTTCAGCTCATAGCGTAACAATGGCGCATCAATCAATTGCTTATCCAAAGCCACCACACCTTTCACGATCGCCGCATAGGTCTTTTTGATGCGATGCTCACGCAGATCATCTTGCAAAGCTTTCAGAGTAGAACGCTTTTTGGAAATCATCACCAAGCCTGACGTATCACGGTCAATACGGTGAATCAATTCCAAATATTTCTTGCCGGTTGCTTGGCGCATCGCTTCGATCAAACCATACGCCACACCGCTACCACCATGTACCGCAATACCTGATGGTTTATTGACCACGATCAAGCCTTCATCTTCATAGACGATGCGAGCCAATAAGCCTTGCGCCACGCTATCGCCGATTGGCGCATGTTCTTCTTGCTGTTGCATGCGAATCGGTGCGATACGAATTTGATCGCCAATATTGAGCTTAGTTTCTGCCTTGATGCGTTTTTTATTGACCCGAACTTCCCCTTCACGAATCAGGCGGTAAATCCGACTTTTCGGCACACCTTTTAAGGTACGAATGAGGAAGTTATCAATACGCTGTCCCTCATGGTGCTCCGTCACATCAATCCACGTCACGCTTTGCCATGCACCTGTGGTATCAACTTCAACTTTTTCTTCTGAAACCTTTTCATCTTCGAACTTTGCAAGCCTTGAAGGCGCTGATTTTGATGACGACAATTTAAAAGTCGATTGCTTTGAGGACGACGAATTTGAAGATCGTGCTTTTGAAGCAGACGTTTTTGAAGACGAGGTAAACTTAGACGGACGCATTAAACTCACAACTTATTCATGGGCAGGATTTAAACGCTTGGGGTAGCGATCTTTACAAGATCAATATTTTACAACGATATTTCAATCAGATTCAGATTGAGCCACTGATACAGCACATTTTCACAATTTTTGCCTATTTTTTAAGCAAATAACATCAATTAATCGCAAATATCATATAGGCAGATGGCGATGTATTTGCTATATTCAGCGCACGGATACCAACGTCACCGTCCATCACAAAATATCTTCTTTTGAGAAAATAAGACGATAGATGCACATAAGATGACGTGTCGGTCCTCAAAGATTATGCCTAAGCCGATGGCAGATTATATCGGCAAAACTGTGATGTGCATGTGTTTATTTTAACCATGTCCACCGCACAGCATGCAAATGTCGCTAACCAACGACCAATCAATCGTGAAGTTAGTTTAATTGATAACGGATTGCATCAGACACATTGCACCACGCAAGATATTCAGGCAACCCATTTGATCATTTAAGGTTTGTTAGCCCTCGCCACGATGAGCATTCCGTGGCTTGAGAGAAATGACTAGCAAAAGATCGAATGATTTAGATTTAACGATTTAACGCTTACAACGTAATTTTGATGTCTAAATCCATGCGTCTTATCGCAAATTGTGAATAGCAAATAGCGAATAGATAGTCACCTTAAATACAATGCGTCCCTCCAGTGAATATCGTTGCAACGAATCTCAACAGAGACTTGGCAACAGTATGCAGACACAGGATTAGACAGTTTCATTTTTACAATCACAAAATGTACCGTCGATCTCCACTGTCGCAACATTGCGAAAACGATTTGAACAAAACGATGTAAAAAACATCTATTCAAATATTCTCGCTGACCAAGATCCTTGAAGTATGAATGTGGTGTTGATGCGTTTGGGTCATCCTTGATTAGGTATTACACCCATGAAACGTATGTTGATCAATGCAACACATGCCGAAGAAGTTCGTGTTGCACTTGTCACAGATAATCGTCTGTATGATTTTGACCTTGAAAATCGCACGCGTGAACAGAAAAAATCAAACATCTATAAAGGTCATGTGACCCGAGTAGAACCCTCTTTAGAAGCAGTCTTTGTAGAATACGGCGCAGGACGTCAAGGCTTCTTGTCTTTACGTGAAATCGCACATTCTTATCTACAAGGCGACCCTCGCCAAAATCACAATATCCGTGAACTGATTACCGAAGGCACTGAGCTTTTGGTACAAGTGGAAAAAGAAGAACGTGGCAACAAAGGTGCTGCACTTTCGACCTATATTTCCCTTGCTGGTCGTTATTTGGTATTGATGCCGAATAATCCAAAAGGTGGCGGGATCAGCCGTCAGATTTCAGGTTCAACCCGTGAAGAGTTGAAAGAGATTTTAGCCTCACTCAATCTACCTCGTGGCATGAGCTTAATCATCCGCACTGCAGGGATTGGACGTAGCAAAGAAGAATTACAACTCGACTTACAACATTTGCTAGACCTTTGGAATCAAATCCAAAACTCAGCAAAAAATGGGCCTTCACCGATGCTCGTGCATCAAGAAGCAGGTGTAGTAACCCGTGCTATTCGTGACTATCTACGTGATGATGTCGCAGAAATTTTGATTGATAGCGAAAATGCCTACAACGAAGCCTATAACTTCGTCAAAGCAGTGATGCCAAATCAACTCGATAAGTTGAAAACTTATACCTTGAACGATCCATTGTTTGCGCATTTTGGTGTTGAAAGCCAAATCCAAACGGCGTATGAGCGTGAAGTGAAATTGCCATCAGGTGGTTCGATCGTGATTGATCAAACCGAAGCACTGGTGGCGATCGACATCAACTCAGCCAAAGCCACTCGTGGTCAAGATGTTGAAGACACTGCGCTTCACACCAACCTTGAAGCCGCTGAAGAAATCGCGCGCCAACTGCGTCTACGTGATATGGGTGGTTTGATCGTGATCGACTTCATCGACATGGGTCGTGAACGCAATCAACGTATGGTCGAAGCGAAACTTCGTGAAGCTACGCAAAGTG
>LULG01000076.1_pt1 | contig 39145 bp, 38 predicted proteins | sample 728211 | NCBI WGS metagenome assembly LULG01 (sample SAMN03860295, study PRJNA289734) | marine metagenome | biome: seawater column; feature: ocean; material: water; isolation source: Red Sea water column Station 169 - depth 200m | place: Saudi Arabia: Red Sea | collected 2011-10-15 | depth 200 m | reverse complement strand
CCGCCGCCATAGCCCAAACATGCAGGAATCGCTTGTTGCTCATTGACGATATAATCATGACAGCGTGTATCAAGCTCAAGTGTCGTCACACCCGGTACAATATAAGGTTTGATCATATCCAGAACTTCTGCCGCCAGTCGTCCCGCAATGCGCATTTTTTCGATGGCTTCGGGAGATTTGATGAGACGGCTTGGTGCAGATTGATAACTATTCATGATCTATAAAAACTTTTGGTAATTTAAACAAGACTATGGTATAAAGAGCGCCTCATTTTATCAAATGGTTTTTCGTGTGTTTTTAGGGCACAATTTAAGACGAAGGATTTTGTTTAGGTTTAAATCTCAGACAAATCTTATATATTGTTAAAATGATGAATTAAAAATCCGCACATATGTCGACACATTACTCTGGGTGCTTTAATTAAATCAATGTCTTAGAAGGATAGATTCCAATCTAAAACATCAAGATTGAACAAGGTGGAGAATGCGGACATATGGAGGCCTAACCCAAACTTTTAAGGTAAAGAAAATGGCAGATTATAACGTTGGTATGCGTGACCTCCTACAAGCTGGTGCGCACTTCGGTCACCAAACACGTTTTTGGAATCCAAAAATGCGTCAATACATTTTTGGCTCGCGTAACAAGATTCACATCATCAACCTTGAGCACACTGTGCCTGCGTTGAACGATGCATTGAACTTCGTAAACGGTCTTGCAAGCAAAAAGAACAAAGTGCTTTTCGTTGGTACAAAACGTGCAGCGTCGAACATCATTCGCGAACAAGCGCAACGCGCTGGTCAACCATATGTTGATCACCGGTGGTTGGGTGGTATGTTGACCAACTGGAAAACTTTACGTCAATCAATCAACCGCTTGAAAGATCTTCAAACCCAATCTGAAGATGGTACTTTTGCGAAATTGACTAAGCGTGAAGCGCTAGAACGTACTCGTGAAATGGATAAACTTGAACGTTCACTCGGTGGTGTAAAGAACATGGGCGGTTTGCCTGATGCGATTTTCGTGATCGATGTTGACCACGAAGCGATTGCAATCAAAGAAGCAAATAACTTGGGTATTCCAGTGATCGGTATCGTTGATACAAACTCAAATCCAGATGGCGTTGATTACGTGATTCCTGGTAACGACGATGCGATCCGTGCAGTAACTTTGTATGCATCTGCAATGGCGAATGCTGTATTGGCGGGTAAAGAGTACGCTCAAACTCAGTCAAATGCACAAGCGAAAGCTGAAGCATCTCAAGAAGACGCATCTCAAGAAGCGTAATACACATTGCGCTGAGTGATGGAGCATGATTTTTTATTAAATGTCATGCTGGTGCAATGAAAACATGCCAAGCTCAGCGCAACATAAAAAACGACTCCTAGGGTCGTTTTTTACTAATCGCTTTTAATAAATTGTAAAGATTTACAGATTTTTTAATTTTAAAGTTCAATCATCCGAATTAGGAGAATGACATGACTGCAATTACTGCAAGCATGGTAAAAGAATTACGTGACCGTACTGGTCTAGCAATGATGGAATGCAAAAAAGCATTGGAAGAAGCGGGTGGCGACATCGAGCTTGCAATTGACAACTTGCGCAAATCAGGTCAAGCGAAAGCGGCTAAAAAAGCAGGTAATATCGCTGCTGACGGCGCAATCGCAATCGTACAAGATGGCAACAAAGCAGTTTTGCTTGAAGTAAACTGCCAAACTGACTTCGTTGCTAAAGACGAAAACTTTGCAAACTTCTCGAATAAAGTTGCTACTGCGGTGCTTGCTGCCGGTGAAACTGATACTGCAAAAATCGCTGAAATCAAACTTGAAGACGGTTCAACTGTTGAAGAAGCACGTATCGCTTTGGTTCAAAAAATCGGTGAAAACATCCAAGTCCGTCGTGCAAAAATCGTTGAAGGCGACAACTTGGCAGTGTACAAACACGGATTAAAAATCGGTGTTGTTGTATCTTACACAGGTGATGCGGATACAGGTAAAGGCTTGGCAATGCACATTGCAGCATTTAACCCAGTCGCAGTTTCTGCTGAGCATGTACCTGCTGACTTGGTTGCGAAAGAGAAAGAAATCGCTGAAGCGAAAGCACAAGAATCTGGTAAGCCTGCGAACATCATTGAAAAAATGGTGACTGGTTCAGTTGAAAAATACTTGAACGAAGTATCGCTTGATCGTCAAATGTATGTGATGGACAACGACAAGAAAGTTGCTGACGTACTCAAAGCAACTGGTACAACTGTTGCACAATTCGTTCGCTTCGAAGTGGGTGAAGGGATTGAGAAAAAAGCTGAAATGAGCTTTGCTGAAGAAGTTGCTGCTGCTCAGGCTGCTGCTAAATAAGCATATTGCTTTTTAAAATGAAAAGATTGCAGAAATAAACTTCTAAAAATCGTTTCATTTTGACCTAAAGGACTGAACATTGTGAATGTTTAGTCCTTTTTATTTCTAGCCAAACTATGCTAGCGTTATGTTAGTAATCATTACAGGTATTAGAGTGATGAAAAAGAAAGCAGCGGTGAAACTACCATTTCCAATGCCTTCGCAAAGTGATGACCAACAAGCGTTGCAGGCTCAAGATACACATAGTCATGTGCGCCCAAAGCCTGAACAATATGCAGATCGGACTTGGATGCCACCACGTGGTACACGTCGTTCAATGGGGAAACGCTAATTTCAGCGTTTGCTCATACCGTGAGTATTTTAAAAGGAGAATAATAAGATGAATATGAAACAGGATTTTAGTGGTTATCAAGCACCTGAACATGCTGAAAAACTACAAATGCCGATCAAAGATTATCAGCAGTTTTATCGGTTTTATCTCACTGAACATCATGACTTAAATTGTCGTCGGTTACATTTTATAGGTAGTAGCTTAGGTCTTTTGGCGTTTCGTAAGGCGATTAAAACACGTCAAAAACGTTATGTCGCTTTGGGTTTTTTTGCGGGATATGCTTGCGCTTGGGTCGGTCATTTTGTTTTTGAAAAAAATAAGCCTGCGTCATTTAAGCAACCGTTTTATAGCTTTGTATCAGATTGGCGGATGTATTATCACATCGTTACCGGTCAGATCAGTTTGACAGATCAAGCGAAGGATAAGTTTCCGCACTAAAATTTTTGACGATGATTTCTGATAGTGATTTTAGACATGGTTTTAGAGATCATTTTCTGAATTTTAAATCTGTAAAAATGAGAACTTTATAGCCATGCGTGCTGAAATATGCCAAATGGCTGTTTTTACGTTATGAATTTTGGTTAGAATGTTTAAGTTGATGATTAAGCCTACTCAATGTGTAGGCTTATTTTTTGAGAATTGATTCACTTTGAAGTGTTAGATTTAGATTGATATGAAAAAATTTATTCTTCGTTTATTACTGGTATTGGTCTGTGCGGTGTTATTGGTGCAAATTTGGATTTTCACAAGTTTGGCGTATTGGCGTTTTTTCCCAGTAGAATCAACCATGTTTATGCGCACTTACTATTGGACGACACCCAATGCCAAAGTCGTGCATGAATGGAAAGATAGCGAAGATATCAGTGATAATTTTAAACGTGCTGTAATTACAGCAGAAGATGGACGCTTTCTTGAGCATAATGGCTTCGATTGGGCAGGCATTGAGGATGCAATCAAGAAGAATGAAAAGAAGGGCGAAGTCGTTGCAGGTGGATCGACAATCTCTCAGCAACTTGCGAAGAATCTATTTTTATTTAACAAACGCTCTTATGTACGCAAAGGTCAAGAAGCTGTAGCTACATGGATGATGGAACGTATGTGGTCGAAAGCACGTATTCTGGAAGTCTATGTCAATTCAGTTGAGTTTGGCGAAGGGATTTACGGTATCGAAGCAGCAACGCAACATTATTATGGTAAAAGTTCAAAAAGTCTGACCAAGGAGCAAGCGGCACACCTTGCATCGATGCTTCCAAATCCACGCTACTATGAAGATCATGGTCCTGATGGCAAGTTTCGAGCACGTAAGCAAATGATCTTACGCTATATTTCGCATAGTCAGTTGCCTGAATAGGTTGTCAAAACTTATACAATATTTTGAATTTAATGGCTTGTTATGTAAGTTTTTTATCGAATTGTCATAATTCTGTCGCATAATAAATAAAACATCTCATTGATAAATTTAAGGCAGTCTTTCAATGAACCAAGTAGCATCGAATCCATCAACAGAAGCGACCAATAACTATACCTTTCATGATCGTTATATCAATCGTGAACTTTCAATTTTAGACTTCCATCTGCGAGTCCTTGAGCAAGCAGTCAATCCTGCGCATCCGCTACTTGATCGATTAACTTTTCTGTTGATCTTTTCGAGCAATATGGATGAGTTTTTTGAAATTCGTGTTGCTGGCGTGCTTGAGCAGTTGTATTTAGGCAACGAAAGTCATAGTCCTGATGGGCTGACACCACGTGAAGTGCTAGATCGTATTTCAGAAACGGCGCACGCTGCCATTGATCGCCAATACCGTATTTTAAATGAAGAAATTTTACCAAAACTACGTGAAGAAAATATTTGTTTTCTCAAGCGTGATGAATTGAGCGATGAGCAGTTAGTTTGGCTGAAAAAATATTTCCAAGAGCAGGTTGCACCTGTTTTAACGCCGATTAGCCTTGATCCTGCGCACCCATTTCCTCGATTGGTGAATAAAAGTCTAAACTTTATCGTCACATTAGAGGGTAAAGACGCTTTCGGTCGTCAGATTGAGCTTGCCGTCGTGCCTGCGCCACGTTCGCTACCTCGTGTGGTGCGTTTGCCTGATGAGCTAACCGGTGGTCATGAGCATCATGTGATGCTCTCTGCAATTATTCATGAGCATGTCTCTGATCTTTTCCCTGGCATGACTGCGACAGGATGCTATCAGTTCCGTGTGACACGTAATGCCGATTTAGCACTCAATGAAGATGTTGAAGACTTAGCGATAGCTTTAAAAGGTGAGTTGAGCTCTCGTCGCTTTGGTCGTGCTGTGCGACTAGAAGTGACTGAAAACTGCCCGCAACATATTTATGAATATCTACTTGAAGAATTTCATTTAGAGCATTCGGATTTGTATAAGGTCAATGGACCGGTCAACTTAACTCGTTTGATCTCAAATTTTAAACGCCCACACTTGCGTTACAGTGCGCACACGCCAGTGATTCCAAAGATACTGAAAAATTCTGAAAGTATTTTTTCGGCGATGAAAAAGCAAGATATTTTACTGCATCATCCGTATGAGTCTTTTGCGCCAGTAATTAATATACTTCGTGAAGCTGCACGTGATCCAAAAGTTTTAGCGATTAAGCAAACTTTGTATCGTAGCGGTCCAAACTCTGAAATCGTGCAAGTGCTTGCCGAAGCTGCACGTAATGGTAAAGAAGTCACGGCAGTGATTGAACTTCGTGCACGATTTGATGAAGAGTCCAATATTGCTGTAGCGAATATTTTGCAAGAAGCGGGTGCTGTCGTTGTATATGGTATTGTGGGCTATAAAACCCATGCCAAAATGATCTTGATTGTGCGTCGTGAAGACAATCAACTGATGCGTTATGTGCATCTCGGTACAGGTAACTATCATGCAGGCAATGCACGGATTTATACCGACTATGGCTTGCTCACGACCAATAAAGAACTCTCCGAAGATGTACATCGTGTCTTCCAAGAGCTGACAGGTATGGGCAAAACGGTGAAGCTGAAAAAGCTGTTACATGCGCCATTTACACTTCATCAGCAACTGATGAACTTTATTGATCATGAAATTGCCAATGCGATCGCAGGGAAGAAAGCCCGTATCATCGTCAAAGTGAATGCGATTACAGAGCGACAATTGATTGATAAATTGTATGAAGCGTCGCAAGCTGGAGTGAAGATTGATCTTATCATTCGTTCGATTTGTTGCTTACGTCCGAAGCTGAAAGGCTTATCAGAAAATATTCATGTGCGTTCGATCGTTGGACGTTTCTTAGAACATACTCGTGTGTATTATTTTGAAAATGATGGGAATCCACGAGTGTACTGTTCAAGTGCGGACTGGATGGATCGGAATCTATTTAGCCGTGTCGAGGCATGTTTCCCAGTTGAAGATCCTGTACTTCGTAAACGTATCATTGAGCAAGGTTTAGAGAATTATCTCAAAGACAATCAGCAAGCTTGGGAGCTTCAGCCCGATGGTCAATGGCTAAGTATTTCACCGAAAGAAGGTGAAGAGGTTTATATTTCACAACAAGTATTGTTAGAGCATTTTCAATAAGCTGTACATTTAAAATCCATAAAAATAGAGGCATTAATTTTGAATTATGCCTCTATTTTTTATTTCAGTTTTTTTATTTCAGCGTCAAATCTAAGCTCTTAATGCCGCAAAGAATCGACCAATACGACTGACCGCTTCACGTAACTCAGTCGGCGCAGGTAAGAACACCACACGGAAATGATCAGGTGTCGGCCAGTTAAAACCTGTACCTTGAACTAATAAGACTTTTTCTGCACGGAGCAAGTTGAGCATCAGTTGTTCATCATCTTCGACTGGATAAATGTTTGGATCAAGTTTTGGGAAGCAATACATCGCACCTTCTGGTTTGACACAGCTCACGCCAGGAATTTCATTGAGCATTTCCCAAGCGATTTGACGCTGTTCGTACAAGCGACCACCTGGGCGAATCAAATCATTGATTGATTGATAACCACCAAGCGCCGTTTGGATCGCATATTGCGCTTGGACGTTGGCACACAGACGCATTGAAGCGAGCATATCTAAGCCTTCAATGAAGTCACGTGCTTTTGATTTATTGCCTGTGATCGCCATCCAACCCGCACGAAAACCCGCAATACGATAGGATTTCGACAAACCATTGAATGAAATGCACAACAAATCTTTGGCAATCGAAGCAACAGAGACATGTTCAATGCCGTCATAGACGATCTTGTCGTAGATTTCATCAGCAAACAAAATCAGATCATGCTTACGTGCTAATGCCACGATCTGCTCTAAAACATGGCGTGGATAGACCGATCCCGTTGGATTGTTTGGATTGATAATGACAATACCACGAGTATTGGCTGTGATTTTCGATTCCATATCGGCGATATCAGGATACCAACTATTTTCTTCATCACATTTGTAATGAATTGCAGTACCGCCTGATAGATTGACCGCAGCAGTCCATAACGGATAGTCAGGCATTGGGATGAGCATCTCATCGCCATCATTGAGCAAACCTTGCATCGACATCACGATGAGCTCGGACACACCATTACCGATATACACATCATTGACGTGTAAATCTAAAATGCCTTTTTGCTGATAGTACTGACACACTGCTTTACGTGCAGGGAAAATACCTTTTGAATCAGAATAACCAATCGCATTCGGTAGATTGAGCGCCACATCATTGATGATCTCTTGCGGTGCTTCAAAACCAAATGGCGCAGGATTGCCAATATTCAGTTTGATAATACGGTGACCTTGTTCCTCCATCTCATTGGCGGCTCGTAACACAGGTCCGCGAATATCGTAGCAAACATGCTCCAATTTAGCTGATTTTTTAATTTCCCGTGTATGACGACTTTGAGTGGACATGACCTATTCCAGTAATTTCCAATGAGTAGAAGGAGTTCACCGTAAAAAACTTGTGAACTTTTGTTTTTAAATACATTTTACACTAGCAATTTTTATTACAGTAGCGTAAATATAAGAGATGCAATCATGACATTTTCAACACAAGAATGAAAGGAGCGGGCAATGGGAAAAGTCAATAAAACAGACCGCGAGTGGCAACGTGAACTCAGTGCTGAAGAGTTTCGTATCACTCGTCAGAAAGGTACAGAGCCTGCCTTTACAGGGCAATATTGGAATAGCAAAGCAGATGGCGTGTACAAATGTCGTTGTTGCGGTACGCCCTTATTCTCATCCGAAACCAAATATGATTCAGGTTCAGGCTGGCCAAGTTTTTTTCGCCCGATTGATCAGAGTAATATTGAAGAACACAATGATCAAAGCCATGGCATGACACGTACAGAGTTGACTTGTCATAATTGTGATGCACATCTTGGACATGTCTTTGAAGATGGTCCACAGCCAACAGGCTTGCGCTATTGCATTAATTCTGCATCTTTAAAACTACAAACTCAACAAAATGTCGATGAGGACAATTACCCATGAGCAATATTTATCAATTTGAAGCTGAACTCTTAGAAGGCAGTACGCAGAGTCTCTCTGAATATCAAGGCAAAGTGATTTTGATCGTCAATACCGCCAGCAAATGTGGATTTACCCCTCAGTTTCATGGCTTGGAAGCGATATATGAAAAATATAAAGATCAAGGTTTAGTGGTTCTTGGCTTTCCTTGTAACCAATTTGGTGGCCAAGACCCAGGTAGTAACGAAGAGATTGGTGAGTTTTGTCAGCGCAACTATGGTGTCAGCTTCCCCATGTTTGCCAAAGTTGATGTTAAAGGGCCTGAGTCACATGCGATCTTCCGTTATCTGACGCGTGAAACTAAAGGCTTTATTAATCGCAATATCAAATGGAACTTTACTAAGTTTCTCATTGGTCGTGATGGACAAATCCTTGGGCGTTATGCACCAACGACTAAACCAGAAAGCCTCGAAGCGGATATTGAAAAAGCTTTGGCTTAATCGTAAAATTCTAAAGCAAGGACTTAGTTTGATCAAAAAGTTTAAACTAAGTCTTAAAAATGAATCTTTTATACATTTTCTTCTAAATACTATACTACTCACTGCAATAGAAGGATACAAAACACTTCGAATGTTTATTTTTCTGAATTAGCCATTTTTAGTTTTCTAGCTGACCAAATCGAACCTTCAAATGCAACTTGCGATCGAGTATGAGCCTGTTGATAAAAGCGTAAAAAAGCCAATGCAAAAATGATTGCAAAAACATCAATCCAAATCAAATCAATGCCTGCATGCCATAAGCCGAGGTTTGGTATCGTTATCGCAATAATACTCGTCACTGGGATAGCCAATAAGACCAATGCAATCATCAATAACAATTGCGGTAATGCTTTTGCAACGCCAATGCCGAAGGTATAGATCATGCTGATGATGAATATGCTGTAATAGCTATACATCATGATGTGGTTGATACTGAGCAGTTGTGGATTGATCACATACGCCCATCGTAAACATAGTAAACTGGCAAACACAGCAAGCACACAACCTAAGCATGCACCAACGGTTAAATTCGCCATAAACATCACATCTTTACGTTGTTGTGGCGGCGGTAGATTTGGATTCTTTTGTTTTTTTAAGCGAGTTTCTACCCAAAGAATATTGCCTGAATAGAACAAAAATGCACCGCCAATACCTAAGATAAAATATAGCCAACGTGTTGGATCGCCACCGAAGTTGCCAAAGTGTAATGAAAACATCGAATTAATTAATTTATCAATGACTCCACTATGTTCATACAGTGTCGAGTTATCATAGGCATCATTTTGATATGGATTAAACGACATATAGGCAAAGTTATCGCCACGAAGCATTTGATCTGGGTGATACAGTGCCGCAAAAGCAGACGCCTTTTGTGGTTCTTCAAGATTGCCTAAACGCATTGCCAAGATTTGATGTTCAGGGGCGGATTGTTGCAACTTTTGATAAATCTTTTCGATATCTAGTTTTGATTGTGCCTCATTAATAACCACCGTAGGCGCACTACGTTCAAACAAGGGCTGTTTTGCGAGTGCACCCATTGCACCGTAGAGGAGGTCGTGAAAGGCAAAAACAATGACTGTCACTGCGATAATGATGTGAAAGGGTAAACTGACGATACCCACTACATTATGCGTATCTAACCAAAATCGTTTTTTATTTTTACCGCCACGAATGGCAAAAAAATCTTTGACCAATGTCGGTAAAAGTACGATTAAACCCGACATGATGGCAAGAAAATACAGCACTGCCACCACGCCCATGATATACACACCAAGCGTATGATGCCCAAGCATACCAGGTACACCTGCGGTTTCGTGCAATTGCTCGATCAACCAACCGACTTTAGATACATTTTCTTGTTTGACGAGGAGCTGACCTTGATCATCCAGTGTGGCAAGCATTCGACCTTGCGCAGTTTCAAAGTGATGTTCATCATGTTCTTCTTCTGCATGCGGTGGTTCCCACTGCATCGGTGCATTATGTAATTCTTTTGATGAAAAATTCAGTTCAAAGCCTGCTTTATAGGCTTCAGGATATTGTTGTTGTACTTGCTGAATTAGGCTGTTGTATTGATTGAGTTCAATCGGTGCAAGACGTTGCGATGGTGGTGAAGCCCATTTGCTTAAATCATGTTGAAACATGGTTAAGCCACCTGCAAAAAAGCAGATGAAGAGAAATATGCCTGCGGTAATACCTACCCAAGTATGTAAGTTTTTAGAAACTTTGACTAAATCCGCACGAATTTTCATCACATTAAACCTTTCAACAATCTTTTTATTAAACTTTTCTACTATCTCTTCGACAGACCCTAAACTTTACGACGTTATGTTAAGCACGAATTAAAAATAAACATAAAAACGCAATCACATTGGCAACACTGAAAATCAGCACACTTTGCCAACCTTTGGGAATGATATAAGCGAGGAAAAACATCGGCATCCATACCCACGGAATGGTCCACATGCCAAGTTGCGGTGAGAGCATGCGATCAACATGCGGTAGGCTAAGTAGAAAGACGATAGAACCCATCATCGCAGCAAAACTAAAACCGAGAAAAAGACCTGCAAAGGTTTTCGTCCACCAATCTGGTTGGATTTTTTGTTTATTTTGCGCTTTCATCAGGCTGATACTTTTTAAACAAGGTAATAAATGGCAGGAATGACCAAGCAACAGTAATAATCGCTAACCAAACAAGGATGCCCACCAAAATAGATAGAGAAACAGTCAGACAGATCAAGCTTATAACAAGAACTCCCCATCCCGAGTAACGCACCATTAAAGGAAGCTGTCGTTGAAGTATGCTTTGATTTGAGTGACTGAGATACAAACAGATACAGCCAAGCGTTCCGAAGATAATGCCTAATAATTTCATAACGGAGATGATTTACAAATATTAATGAAACCTATTATCATTTATTTTAGATAAAATTAAAAGTCTTCGAAAAAATTAATTCCTACGTAGAGGCCCTGTTTCTGCGAGAATTTCATTCAAATTCATTCAAAAAATTAGAGTTCAATGTAAATAAATAGAGCAGAAGTGTTTGACTTTTTTGTAATCATAAAGATAATTGTTCGCATTTAGATTATTGAGTATTACTCTATGAAAATGTTTAATCTCTCAGCGGTTTCTATCGGGGTTCGTGTATCTTTGGCGACATTGCTTGGGGCAAGTGCAAGTAATGTCTATGCTGAAGATGAAACTGTTCAGCAATTACCGACGATTACAGTACAAGCAGAACAAGATAATAATACATATACTGAAAAATCGACTGCATCTGCGGCCAAATTAAATTTGGATTTAAAAGATACACCGCAAAGCGTCACGATTTTCACAAAACAACAAATGGAAGACCAACTCCTGACCAGTGCAAGTGATGTACTCATGAATACCGCTGGTGTCACGGCAATTCAATATGGTCAAGAGGGTGCGGGTTATAGTACTTACTATTCTCGTGGATTTGAAATCAAAAATATTTTACGTGATGGTATTCCGAGTTCTTATGCTGCATTTGGTGGCAAAGACATGATGGGACTTGAAGATACTGCGATCTATGAGCGTATTGAGGTGCTCAAGGGTTCAACAGGTTTAACCAGCGGTTCAGGTTATCCAAGTGCCAGTTTAAACTATGTACGAAAGCGCCCAACTGAAGAGCTTACAGGGTCGATCAAAGTGCAAGGCGGTACATGGGATAATTATCGCAGTCAGGTCGATGTTTCAGGTGCTTTAAATACTGATGGCAGTGTTAGAGGGCGTTCAGTTGCATTGTATGAACAAGGTGGTAGTCAACAAGATCGTTATCATCGCCAAAATGCAGTGTTCTATGGTGCCTTAGATGTTGACCTTTCAGATAAAACAACATTAACCAGTGCAATCACATTACAACAAGTTGAATTGGATGATGCCACAGCACACGGTTTCCCATTTATCACCAATGATACGCCGATACAACTTCAAGATTACTTTGATCGTGAAGACAATGCGGCAGCTGATTATGCTTACAGCAACACAGAAAAGGTCAATGTTTTACTTGGCTTAGAGCATGTGTTTAATGACAATTGGCAGGCTGTCGCCAACTATAACTACACCAAAGCAAAAAATGACCGTGTTTATGCCGTGGCAGGTTCAGGTTCGATTGTTTTTGAAGATAGTTATACCAATGCGCGTGCAGGCTATACTTTACAACCTGGGCAAATGGTGGTGACCTCAGGGCGATTTACCAGTACACCTGAAGTACATGCTTTAGATATCTATACTTCAGGTAAATTCCAAGCCTTAGGTCGTGAGCATGATGTGATGTTCGGTATCAATGGTTATAGCGTTGAATCTGATGATCCAAGCTATGGGCGTTATTTTACAGTCGTTGATATTGAAGGTTGGAATGGTTATTCAGAACAACCAACGATTTTGGAAACAGGTCGTACAGTGGTTGATGAATATCAGTTGGGTGCTTTTGCTGCAACAAAATTACAACTACTTGATCCACTTAAATTGATTTTTGGTGCACGCTTTAGCAATTGGGAGCGCAAAGTTACCGATGCAGAACAAAAAGAAAATGGTGTGTTTACGCCATACGCAGGCTTAGTCTTTGATATTACTGATCAACTCTCTGCATTTGCGAGTTATACTTCGATCTTTAATCCATCATCTAATAAAGATGCCAATGACGATTATCTTGATCCTGAAGAAGGCAATAGTGTTGAAGGTGGATTCAAATTTGAAATGTATGATGGTCGTCTAAATGCCAGTGCTGCTTACTTCCAAATGAAACAAGACAATTTAGGTGTAGATACAGGTGCAGATCAAGCTGATGGCACTTCTATCTATGAATCAATAGATGGCGCAGAAGTAAAAGGTTATGAATTGAGCGTTGCAGGTGAAATTTTGCCAAAGTGGAATATTCAAGCAGGTTACACCCATACTGATGCCACGGATGCAAACGGTGATGTGCTAAATACCTATATTCCTGAAGATACCTTTAAAATATTTACTAGCTATCAATGGGATAAACTCACGATTGGCGGTGGCGTCAACTGGCAAAGTGAATTTTACCTAGATGGTGTCACAGGCATTGAGGCTGAAGCAGGACGCCAAGATGATTATTATTTGGTTAATTTGATGGCGAAATATGATATTCAGCCTAATCTGACTCTGGGGGTAAATGTGAAAAACTTAACTGACGAAAAATATAAGCTGAATGTGTGGAATGGTTGGGGAGCAGGTCGTAGTATCATTGGTTCATTAACTTACAAGTTCTAATTTAGTTATTCGCAGAAGTTGTAATTTAAAGACAATCAAATTGCGTATTTGATTGTCTTTTTTGTTATCTTAGAAAATGCTAGCATAATGCGGTTCTCATTATTACTTTATTCAAAATTATGTTGCTACAATCTGCGATCCAACAGCTCAAATTATCTCAATTAAATCAAGGAGAAAAGCGTTGGGTTGGGCAGATACAAGGCTCGATTGGTAGTTTATTACTCAGCGAGATTGCACAGCAACATGACAAGCCGATTGTGGTCATTGCACGTAATCATCAGCATCTCGCACAGCTTGAAAGTGAAATCGAATTTTATGGGCAAAACGTCCGTGTGTTTCCTGATTGGGAAACTTTGCCTTATGATCGATTGTCACCACATCAAGATATTATTTCTGAACGATTAAGTTTGCTCACCAATATGCCAAAGTCAGGTGTCGTCCTGATTTCAGCAACCACATTGGCACAGCGTGTTGCACCGCCGAGTTGGCTCTATGGTCAGCACTTCGATATTCGACAAGGCGAATCATTTGATGTCGAGCGTAAACGTGAGCAACTGGTTGCCGCAGGTTATCATGCGGTGGATACCGTGTATGAGCATGGTGAGTTTGCGGTGCGTGGCAGCCTCATGGATATTTTTGCATCGGGACAAGATGCGCCAGTGCGTATTGATTTGTTTGATGATGAAGTGGAAAGTCTACGTTTTTTTGATCCTGAAACACAGCGTACTATCGAAAAAATTGAACAATTTCGAATTTTGCCAGCCAAAGAATTTCCACTCAAAGAAGGGCGTAGTCTATTTCGTGATCGTTATGCCGAGCTGTTTCCTGAGTCTAATCCAAAGCGTAATGCGATCTATCAAGATGTGATGGACGGACTCGCTAGCCCAGGTTTGGAATACTATTTCCCACTGTTTTTTAGTGCACAGCAATTACAGCAAAGTACCTTTTTAGATTACGTGCCTTCAGACAGTTTGATTGTCAATGAAACCCATCTTGAACAAGACATTGGACAGTTTTGGCAGGAAGTCGAGCGACGTTATGACGATCGAAAATCTAATATTGATCAACCGATCTTGCCACCTAAACAGTTGTTTGTGAATGCTTCGCAAATCGCTCAACGCCTCAATCAGCATCCACGAATTATCGTGACTTTTGATGAGGCGACTGATCGAGCAGGAACGATTAATTTGGATGGTTTAACTCCACCGAAACTCAGTGTTGACCATAAACTCGATGATCCATTTAGTCAGGTTAAACAATTTATTTCGGCACAAAAATATCCAGTACTCATTGTCGCTGAAAGTGCAGGACGTCGTGAAGGTTTAAAAGAATCGCTAAAAATGAATCAGCTCAAAGTGGTTGATTCACTAAAACAATTTTTTGAAGAAAAATGCCAACTTGCCATTACTGATGCGCCTTTAGAGCGTGGTTTATTATTGCCTGATCAACTGGCGATTATTACCGAAAGCCAGCTTTATGAACAACGGGTGATTCAGCGTCGTCGTAAGCATCAAAAAGAAGTTTCAGAAGAATTTCTCGTTCGCAGTTTAACCGAGCTATCCATTGGTGCGCCTGTGGTACATATAGACTATGGTGTTGGGCGATATGCAGGTTTGGTCACTTTAGATATTGATGATCAAACCCATGAATTTTTGCAGCTCAACTATGCGGATGATGCCAAAGTCTATGTCCCTGTGACCAATTTGCATCTGATTAGTCGCTTTAGTGGTGGTGATCCAGAACTTGCGCCACTGCATAAACTCGGTACAGATCAATGGTCTAAGGCGAAGCGCAAAGCTTTAGAGCAAATCCATGATGTGGCGGCAGAGCTTTTGCATATCCATGCACGTCGCCAAGCTAAGCCAGGTTTTGCTTTTGCCTTTGATGAGAGTTTATATCATCAATTCGTTAGTGGTTTTATGTATGAAGAAACACAAGATCAACACAATGCCATTACAGCGACATTACATGATATGCAACAAGTCCGTCCGATGGATCGTTTGGTCTGTGGCGATGTTGGTTTTGGCAAAACTGAAGTGGCAATGCGCGCTGCTTTTGTTGCAGCACAAAATGACAAACAAGTCGCCGTGCTTGTGCCAACGACTTTACTTGCACAGCAACATTATGAATCGTTTAAAGATCGTTTTGCCGATACGGCGATTCGCATTGAAGTGTTATCACGTTTTGGCAGCAATAAATCACATCAAAAAATCATTGCCGATATTTCTGATGGTAAAGTCGATATTGTCATTGGTACACATAAGATTTTGCAAGAATCCGTGCAGTTCAGAAATTTAGGTTTAATGATTGTCGATGAAGAACATCGTTTCGGTGTGCGTGATAAAGAGCGCATCAAAGCGATGCGTGCCGATGTCGATATGCTCACTTTGACAGCAACACCAATTCCACGAACGCTGAATATGGCATTTTCGGGAATGCGTGACTTATCCATTATTGCGACCCCTCCAGCAAGGCGCTTGGCGGTGAAAACCTTTGTCATGGATGAAACTGATGCGGTGATTAAAGAAGCCGTGCTTCGTGAATTGCTACGGGGTGGTCAAGTGTATTTCCTGCATAATGAAGTAGAAACCATTGAACGCACAGCGGAAAATTTACGGGTGCTGTTGCCCGAAGCTCGTGTCGCTGTGGCACATGGTCAGATGCGGGAGAAAGAACTCGAACACGTCATGCAGCAGTTTTATCATAAGCAATATAATGTCTTAGTCTGCTCGACCATTATCGAAACAGGGATTGACGTACCCAATGCCAATACCATTATTATCGAGCGAGCGGATAAACTTGGCTTGGCGCAGTTACATCAATTACGTGGTCGAGTGGGGCGTTCGCACCATCAGGCTTATGCTTACTTACTTGTGCCGTCAGTTAAACATCTCAAAGGCGATGCCGAAAAACGTCTGGATGCGATTCAACGTGCCAATACTTTAGGCGCAGGTTTTGTCCTCGCCACAGAAGATTTAGAAATTCGTGGTGCAGGTGAATTGTTGGGTGAGCAACAAAGTGGCAGTATGCAAGCGATCGGCTACAGCTTGTATATGGAAATGCTGGAAAAAGCTACAAAAGCTATTCAAAAAGGTAAATCGCCAAACTTCGATCAACCGCTGAATCTGACAGCAGATATTAATCTGCATTTGCCTGCGCTGATTCCTGATGATTATCTCGGTGATGTGCATCAACGTTTATTGTTTTATAAGCGTATTAGTAATGCAGTGAATGCCGAAAAACTGAATAATATTCGTATCGAACTGATTGATCGTTTTGGCTTGCTTCCACAGCCGGTAAAATATCTATTTGCGGTGCATCAGATTCGTCTTAAAGCAGAAGAGTTGGGGATTGCTAAGATTGATGTGGCGAAAGGTGGCGGTTTAATTGATTTCTTACCTGACACACCACTGCAAGCGATAACCATCATTCAAATGATGCAGAAGCAACCGACCTATTATCGGATGGAAGGCGGGCAACGCTTAAGAGTGACTGTGCAACATGAAGAATCAGATCAACGCTTAGCCTTTGTAGACGATTTGTTGAATCAGCTTTTGGATTCACTGCATTAAACTGTTATTTTTAATTTTTAGAGATGAATTTTTAAGGTAATTCATCAGTGAAATCAGTATCATTGCGTAAATCTTTTCAGAAAATTGATTTCCTCAAGCACGAGCTATGGTAGTATTGCTGCAACTTTAACTGTAGTTATTAATTGATATGTTTACTTTGCATCCACAACTTGCCCAAGATACTTTTTTTGTCGGTGATTTTCCGCTTTGTACATGTCGTTTGATGAATGATATGCAGTTTCCGTGGTTAATTTTGATTCCACGTGTGCCAAATGTCACTGAACTTTATGAACTGAGTGAAGCAGACCAAGCGCAGTTTTTGCGTGAATCAAGTTGGTTATCAAGCCAATTATCACGGGTTTTTCGTGCCGATAAGATGAATGTTGCAGCACTCGGTAATGTTGTACCGCAATTACATTTTCATCATGTGGTGCGTTATCAAAATGATAGCGCATGGCCAAAGCCTGTTTGGGGTACGCAAGCTTTACCTTATTCTTCAGAAGTGCTTGCACACATGCGTCAAACTTTGATGTTGGCATTACGTGGTCAAGGTGAAATGCCGTTTGATTGGCGTATGGATTAATATCGTGATCACGTCGAGATAATCCATGATCCAAAGACTGTTTGGGGACAAAGCACCCTATCAATTGGTGAAGATATTACGCTATCTCGGTTTTACAATCTTATGTTTATTGCTGTGCGTCGGTTTTATCACCGAAATTATTATTGGTTTAAATAGCCTATATTTAATTCCATTCATCTTCATTGCGCTGAGTTTTGAGCATAAAATCTATCAGCGTATTGAATACTATTATGGAAAATTCGCACGTCAAAGTGCCATGTATTTGTATGACGTTTTTCTGTGTAGTTTATTTATTGCGGCAATCCACGCCTTATTAATTCCAAGCTTTATTCTGATTTGTGCAATGATCTTTTTTGCACTGTATGCCAAAATCCCAAAATTTATTATCCTTAGTTCAAGTATTTTGGCGATAGCGACTTTTTATTTTTCTTCAGTTTTATTCTTCGGATTTGAACCATACTTGCAATCGGCAAGTCGTGAACTCAATGTTTTATCAATACTTTTCTTTATGATTTATATCTCGCTGTTTATTTATTATCAGCAGTTTAAGTATGAAGTTTTGGAGAATGAAAGTGTCCACCATGCAGAAGAATTAGATCGCTATTTAAAACTAAATAATCAGCTCGCTCGTTATGCGCCAGTTCAGTTGTGGCAGTCGATCATGCGTGGTGAGTTAGAAGCACGCATTGAATATAAACGTCGAAAGTTAACGATTTTTTTCTCAGACATTCAAGGGTTTACCGATCTTTCAGAGAGTTTGATTCCTGATGATTTGGCATTTTTGCTCAATGATTACCTTAAGAATATGACTGAGATTGCTAAGCATTATGGTGGTACCATCGATAAGTTCATGGGTGATGGTATACTGATATTTTATGGCGACCCAAATAGTCGTGGTGAAAAAGAAGATGCTTTAGCGTGTTTGGATATGGCGGTCACCATGCGTCAGCAGATGCGCATTTTGCGTGAGCGTTGGGTGAAAATGGGATATTCCTCACTTAATGTACGCATGGGTATTGCGACAGGATATTGTCACGTGGGCAATTACGGCACACCACATCGTATGTCTTATACTATTGTTGGCCGTGATGCGAATATTGCTTCACGTCTGCAAACAGCGGCTCAAGTTGATCAAATTTTGATTTCGGAAGAAACGTTTAATTTAGTGAAAGATGAATTTCTGTGTATTCAACATGACTCTTTGCAACTTAAAGGGATTGCAGAATCGGTCAAGACTTGGCAGGTGGTAGAGCGTTATCATGAATCGATAGAAAAATATCGCACATGGTTTGATTTTGAATCTAAGGGCTTTAATTTACTGCTTAATTTGGATCAAACGCCTATTTATGATTACCCAGAATTAATTAAGATCATGCAAGAGGCGATAGATCGCATCAAATTGCAACAGCAACGTACCGATGACGATGGTGCGGTGATATTGTCAAAAGAGCATATTGTGCATTTGCCAGAGCGTCATAGTCCAAAATCAAAGCAGTAAAAATTTCATTAAAAATCCATGCATTTGCATGGATTTTTCAACGACATCACAACTGCTTTTTATTAATGATTTTCTGAAGCGTGATTAATCGTATATTTCGGAATTTCAATTTCCAAATCTTCATCTTCGATTTTCACCTGACAAGACAATCGTGATTCCGCTTCCAAGCCCCAAGCACGATCAAGCAAATCTGCTTCGACATCATCCATTTCGTCAAGCTCATAGAAACCTTGACGTACAACCACGTGACAGGTGGTACATGCTTTAGACATATCGCAAGCATGTTCGATTTTTACGCCATTTTTCAGCAGACTTTCACAGAGATTGGCATTTTTTTCAACTTCAAACTCTTTACCTTTAGGGCAGAATTGCGCATGTGGGCGTACTTTGATACGTGGCATAATTTATTCCTTCGGCTGATTTGATGAAGAATTTGTTGAATTTGACCAATCATCGAGACGAGTGCCTTTGAGTGCATGGTCAATATGTTGGTTCATGCGAATTGCTGCAAATTCATCACTGTGAATTTTTAAGGCTTCGACGGCTTGTTCGACTGCTGAGGCATCATCAGATTGCAATGCTTTTTCAAGCGTGGCGACAGCATCATTTAAATCGTTGAGTTGCGATGGTTCAAGTAAATTTTGATCTTGATTCAATGCTTGTTTTAAAGCTTCTAACTCTCGTTGCGCTTCGACTTTTAATTCATTCAGATGACGCAGTTGTTTGTCTTGTTCGGCATGTTGAAAGCCTTCAAGCAACAGGCGTTCGGTATCCGATGACGACAATCCATAAGATGGTTTGATGGTAATATTAGCTTTGACATTCGATGTGGTTTCAAGCGCAGAAACATTGAGTAAACCATCGGCATCGACTTGGAATGTCACTTCAATCCGTGCAGCTCCGGCAGTCATCGCAGGGATGCCACGCAGTTCAAATTTACCCAATGAGCGGCAATGTTCCACCATATCACGCTCACCTTGAACCACATGAATCAGCATCGCAGTCTGACCATCTTGATAGGTGGTAAATTCTTGCTTGCGTGCCACTGGAATCGGAGAGTTTCGTGGAATTACACGCTCCACCAATCCGCCCATGGTTTCTAAGCCCAAAGACAATGGCGTGACATCGAGCAACAACGTGCCATCTTTACTGTTACCAACCAGTTGATTGGCGGTAATCGCAGCACCAAGTGCCACCACTTCATCAGGATTGATACTACATAGCGGTGTTTGCTCAAAAAACTTGGCAACAGCGTCTTGAATCGCCATTGAACGTGTCGAACCGCCCACTAAAATAATGGCATTCACATCATCAACTTTTAGCTTGGCATCACGTAGTACGCGTTGACAAACTTGTAGTGTACGATCTGCCACAGGCTGAATCACTGTTGCCAATTCAGCTTGGGTGAGTGTAATTTGATAATTCTGTTCTTCAATTTTAAATTGAATATCAACTTGCGTTTCAGTTGTCAGCGTTTCTTTGGCAGATTTAGCAATTTGTACAAGCTGTGCATGTTGTTGATTGCTCAGCTCAGCAATTTCAAATTTGCTTTTTAAAAACTTCACCAGTAAGCGGTCAATATCATCACCGCCCATTGCGGTGTGACCGCCAGTAGCTAAGACTTCAAATACACCTTTGCTAAAGCGCAAAATCGACATGTCAAAGGTGCCACCACCAAGATCATAGATCGCAAAATTTTGATCTTCAACGATTTGACTATTTTGATCGAGTCCGTAAGCGATTGCTGCTGCGGTTGGTTCATTCAATAAACGTAAAACGTTTAATCCCGCAAGTTTAGCTGCATCACGGGTCGCTTGACGCTGTGCTTCATCAAAGTAGGCAGGTACAGTGATTACCGCACCATTGATCTCGTGCTCAAGATGTAGATCAGCACGATTTTTGAGTGCTGTTAAGATTTGTGCAGAAATTTCGACAGGAGATTGATTGCCATGTGCCGTGACGAAAGTCGGCATATCTTGATCGCTACCTACTAATTCATACGGATGTTGGAAGCGGATATCGGCTTTTGAACGACCCATAAAACGCTTGACTGACACAATGGTGTTGGCAGAATCGGAGTTGATTAATTCTTTGGCATCATGCCCGACGGTCACTTGTGCTTGACCATTTTCATCTTTACCAAAATGTACGATAGACGGCAGTAGCGAATGATCATGTTCATCTTGGAGTATTTTTGGCACACCAGAGCGCACAGTCGCCACCAAAGAGTTGGTGGTGCCGAGATCAATACCGATACCGATACGATGTTCATGTGGATTACTGGATTGTCCAGGTTCTGCAATTTGCAATAAAGCCATAATCTATCCGCAGTTAAAATTGATTCGATAAATAAAAGACTGGCGCTTTAAATGTGACTATTCAAAATCATCATCAAAACCAGCAAAATCCTCATCATCGAATAATTTTTCTTCTGCTTTATCAATGTCCATCAACACATGACGGAAGAAACGTAATTTTCGCACAGTATCTCGTGCTTCTGACCAATCCTGTTCGGCATAATCAATCTGAAATTCTTTGATCAAGGCATTGATCCATTGCTCAACTTCAGTTCGCAAACCTTGCAATTGCTCACTTGAAGTCGCGTCATCAAGCAGCTCACGAAGCTCTAATGCTGATTGTAAAAACTCAAAATCATGAATTGATTGCTCTAAACCACCATCTTGCTTTTGTAGTTGCAGTAAATAGGAAGCACGGCTGTCATTATGTTTGAGCGCATCGTAGGCTTGATTGACTTGACTAGACTTGGCAATGGCTTGCTCGATTTGATCTTGATTATTATCAGGATGATATTGCAGTTGCAGTTTGAGAAATTTGGCTTTGAGTTGCGTCAAGTCGATCTCAAGCGCAGGTTCAAGTTCAAATAATTCAAAGTGATTCATTGCAACGGCTCATCAGTAGATTGGAAGAAAAACAAAATCTATCTATAAGATATATGTAATAAAAGCCAATAAGACACTGGAATTATTGGCTTTTTATCATGACAAAAGGGGATTAAACAGTGAAAGATTCACCGCAACCACATTCGCCTTTTTGGTTCGGGTTACGAAACTCAAAGCCTTCGTTTAGACCATTTTTGACATAGTCCATCTCAACACCATCGAGATAAACAAGGCTTTTTGGATCAACAAAGACTTTGACACCATGCTGTTCAAAGATTTGATCATGCGCATTGGTTTCATCAACAAACTCAAGCACATAAGCCAAACCTGAACAACCTGAAGTTTTTACACCCAAACGGATGCCTTCACCTTTACCACGACCTGCAATGTAGCTGGCAACATGCTGTGCTGCATTTTCAGTTAAATGAATCATGTTTACTCCTAAACTGTTTGCATATGGTCGGTGATGATCATCTGCAAATTACTTTGCAGTTTTGCTACGGTAGTCTTCAACCGCTGCTTTGATCGCATCTTCTGCCAAGACAGAGCAGTGGACTTTCACAGGTGGCAATGCCAATTCAGTGGCGATATCCATGTTTTTGATCGCTTGTGCTTCGTCCAAAGTTTTACCCTTGAGCCATTCAGTCACCAATGAACTTGATGCAATCGCAGAACCACAGCCGTATGTCTTGAAGCGTGCTTCTTCGATCACACCTTGGTCGTTGACTTGGATTTGCAAACGCATCACGTCGCCACACGCAGGTGCACCGACCATGCCTGTGCCTACATTTTCTGCGTCTTTGTCTAAAACACCAACGTTACGTGGGTTTTCGTAGTGGTCAATTACTTTTTCGCTATATGCCATGATGCTTCTCCATACCTCGGGGTCAGCTAGAATTAACTAGTATAATTAAACGGATATTAATGAATAAATAGGGGCGATGATTCGATTTTTCAAGCGCTTAGCCTGTAAAATCAATGTTCTGCCCATTCAACTTTTGAGAAATCCACACCATCTTGATACATATCCCAAAGTGGTGAAAGTTCACGCAATTTTGCAACTGCGGATTTAGTAATCGCAATCACATGGTCAATTTCTTGCTCAGTGGTGTATTTACCAAAGCTAAAACGGATTGAGCTATGTGCCAACTCATCAGATAGCCCGAGTGCTCGTAATACATACGACGGCTCAAGCGTTGCTGATGTACATGCAGAACCACTAGATACCGCAACATCTTTTAACGCCATCATCAACGATTCGCCTTCAACAAAGTTAAAGCTCACATTAAGATAATTGGCAACGTTGTGTTCAGGATGACCATTGAGATAAATTTCTTCCATGTCATTTAAGCCATTCCATAGCTTGTCACGCAGTACACGCAGACGAGCTTGTTCAGCTTGCATGGTTTTGCCTGCGATCTCAAAAGCTTTACCCATACCAACGATTTGATGGGTTGCCAATGTGCCTGAGCGCATACCACGCTCATGACCACCGCCGTGAATCATGGCTTTCAAACGGACACGAGGGCTACGACGTACATAAAGCGCACCAACACCTTTTGGACCATAAGCTTTATGACCAGAGAAACTCATCAAATCAACTTTCATGCTTGATAAATCAATCTCAACTTTACCGACTGCTTGCGCCGCATCGACATGTAAAAAGGTTTTGTTTTCACGAGTCAATTCGCCAATCGCAGCAACATCAGTCACCGTACCCAATTCATTATTAACCATCATCAATGAAACAAGGATAGTATCAGGGCGAAGTTCTTTCGCCACCATATCAGGCGTAATCAAGCCTGTACGTGGCTCTGGCTCGATATAAGTAATTTCAAAACCTTCAGTTTCTAAGAAACGGCAAGTATCCAAAATCGCTTTATGTTCAATCTTAGACGTGATGATGTGCTTGCCTTTATTCTTATAAAAATTGGCAACACCAATTAATGCTAAGTTATCTGACTCCGTTGCACCAGAGGTCCACACGATCTCACGCGGATCTGCTTTGATTAAGTCTGCAACTTGTTCACGCGCATATTCAACGGCTTCTTCCGCTTTCCAACCATAGCTATGGGAGCGAGATGCAGGATTACCAAAATTTCCGTCAAAAGTTAGCGTGCTCATCATCGAATCAGCGACTTCAGGCAACACTGGCGTGGTAGCTGCATAATCTAAATAAATTGGGAGCTTCATATTAAATCGTTCCTGTAACAGTCTTTTGATTGACGGTGAGTTGAGCTAGATCATCGCTAGATGATTGGCGTAGGGCGACAGCTTGTACATGATCTCGATCGACCAAATCGGCAAGGGAGATACGTTCTAAATAACTTGAAATATGACTAGATAAGTCCTGCCATAGATCATGGGTCAAACACATTGCACCATTTTGACAGTTGCCTTTGTGATCACAACGTGTTGCATCGACGGATTCATTCACCGCTTCGATGATTTCAAGCACGGTAATATCACAAGCAGCGCGTGCAAGATGATAACCACCATTAGCACCACGAACACTGGCGACCAATTGACGACGCTTCAGCTTAGAGAAGAGTTGCTCTAAATAAGCGACAGAAATCGTCTGGCGTGCAGCAATCTCGGCAAGTGTAATGGTCTGATCGAGAGGCTGGAGTGCTAAATCTAGCATTGCAGTCACAGCGTATCGACCACGTGTAGTCAGGCGCATGATCTGATCTCTCAGCTTTAATCTGTAGTAATGTGCAAATACGATAGGATGATTATAAAAAAACCCGACTAAATTAGTCAAGTTTAATATCATTGTAAAATATGATGTTGATCATTCACTATGCAAATAATGAAAATAAATACTGTAATGTTGATGATTTATGGATTTATAGAAAAATAAAAGCACACGTAACGATGGCAATCAAGGTAAAGATCGCTAAATACATGCGATGGGTGTTTTTGAGTTTGCGCTCAAGCGATTTTAAATCGTTATGTTGTTCTTTCACTTCAAGCTCAAGCTGGCTAATCTCAATGCGTTGCAATTCAAGCTTATTTAGAAGTGGTTCTAAGCTACGTTGTGGTAAGTTATTTGATTGTTGTAGTTTCAACCTGATTGCTTTCAGTTAAATCTGGATCAAATAAAATGCCTTTATTGTCAAAGGTAACGTAGAAATCAGATGCAGGTAAAAAGGTTTTAAACGCAATAGTGACTTTATTTTGAACAAAGCTTTTCGCATGAATTCGTGAAGCACGATCATGTTTTAATAGAAAAGTCACAATTGTTTCTAAAATAATTAGAATAATAGAGTGCAACAAATGTGGTTGGTGTGTGCTTTGTTGCGTGTTGTCATTCATGAAAATCAAAACCTTAGTTAAACCACGTTAACAATCCATTGTTAGCGCAATGAATATTTTGCTATGGCAGTTTAAAACAGCAAAATATCAGCAACTTTTAACGTAGCGCTGTATCTCGATTTAAGTGCATGTCATGAAAACTGTCAATATCTACTTACATTGAAAGATGAATTGTTAGACAGATTTTATACATTTGATACAGAACTCTGCTATGGTGAACTGTTATAAGTCAAAATGCGAATGTTGTTTTAGGAGCTAGGCATGTGTCCAAATAAAGATAAGGATATTTCCAGTGTTGATCAGGCGCATGATGAACACAATCAAATTAATGATCTGCAAAACGACCCAGTACGAGATGACTCGTCGCGTGAAAATACGACTAAAGCAAAATCCAGACGCAAAAGCCCGATTGAGCTACGTAAATACACTAAACAAATTTGGCTGGCTGGCTTAGGTGCATTCTCTCGTGCCGAAGAAGAAGGCAATAAACTGTTTGATTCTTTGGTGGAAGTTGGTGAAGAACTGGAATCAAGAACAAGTAATGTCGCTGATCAAACCGTAGAAAAAGTCGGTGAAGTCACTGGCAAGGCGTATGAACGTGTTGTTGATACCCGTGAAAAATTTGAAAAAATGCTCGATCAACACACACATCAGACCTTAAATCGATTTGGTTTGGTTACGCCAAAAGACATATTGCTCATTGAGCAATTATTAAAAAATCTCAATGAAAAGGTCGATCGTCTTGTCGATAGTAACGAGCAACTAAAAAATGAAATTGAAAGCTTGAGGGTGTCTAAAAAATAACCAACGAGTGTAAAGATCCGAATAATTTGTAAAAAGATCGCATTTTTTTGATGAAAAGCGTCAGGTTTGGCTTGCCAACATCCAATCGCATTGCTATAAAGGCTTCTACGGCTAGTTTAAAAAATTTGGCTTAAATATTCAAACGATCAAATTTAGAGGATGTTTTGCATGAATAAATCAGAATTAATTGATGCGATTGCTCAAAAAGGGGGGCTTACTAAAGTTGACGCTGGTAAAGCTCTTGACGCAACGATTGAATCTATCAGCGCTGCATTGAAAGCAGGCGATACAGTAACTTTAGTTGGCTTTGGTTCTTTCACTGTTAAAGAACGTGCTGCGCGTACGGGTCGTAACCCGAAGACTGGCGCAGAGCTCAAAATTCCTGCAAGCAAAGTACCAAGCTTTAAAGCAGGTAAAGGTCTTAAAGATTCTGTTGCTTAATACGTTTTTAACGTCATTGAAGTAACTTAAACGCGCCAGGACGGCGCGTTTTTTCATTCATAATCCATGATTGGATTTGGTTTTGATCTCAGTAAAAAATAATTATACTTGTCATTTGACGATTTTTGGCTAGTATTCGATTTAAGGTTTTTTTTGGAACATTTATGGAAGCTTTTCGTACATTAATTCGGGGGTGGCTTGGCAAAGTCCTCTTGGTTTTGTTTTTAACGCCATTGGCACTAGTTGGCATTGAAGGCTATTTTGCTGGCGGCAATGAAGAAGTTGCGGTGCAAGTGAATGATCAAGAAATCACTAAAGCAGAGCTAGATAATTGGATTAAATCTCAGAGAGACCAATATCTTCAAGGTGTTGGTGGAGATGAAACTTTGCTTAATAACGAAGTGATTGAAGCACAAGTCTATGATGCTGCGATTGTGCGTGCTTTGCTGATCCAACAGGCAGAGAAGCTTGGTCTAACATTAAGTGATGAACAGCTCGGTGCCTTGCTTCGCCAACAACAGGCATTTCAGCAAGATGGTCAGTTTTCACAACAACTCTTAGATAATTATTTGGCGAATTCTCGTTCAACGATCAATCAATTGTTAACCAACTTTCGTCAGCAAACGGCGCTGAGTTTGATGACGCAGAGTCTGATTTCAACGTCACTGCATAGTGCCAAAGACACAGAGAATCTGATTAAAATGATCAGTCAAGAGCGTACGACGCATCTTGCAGAAATTCCATTGGCGAATTTTGCACAGGATTTTGTTGCGTCAAACGCTGCAATGAAAACGTACTATGATAAAAATATTTCGGATTATAACCGTCCTGCCAACTTAGATGTGCAATATGTGGTTTTGGATAAGTCTGAATTTGAAAATCGTGCTGAAGTTACCGAACAAGATCTACAACAAACTTATCAAGCATACAGTGCAAATTTAGCCAAAGATGCGGATCGTGAAATCAGTCATATTTTGATTACCACTGACAACCGTAGTGATGAAGAAGCTGCTAAACTCGCTCAAAAAATTCAAGCGGAATTAAAGTCGGGTGAAACGTTTGAAGCTTTGGTGCAAAAGTATTCAGAAGATCCTGTATCGAAAGAGTCTAATGGTCAAGTTGAAGGCTATACGGTGGGTGCGTTTGGTGATGCATTTGACCAAGCGGTATTAGCGCTCAAGCAAAATGGTCAAACATCAGCACCGATCAAAACTGAATTTGGTTATCACATTATCCGTCTTGATCAATTGTCAGGTGTCACTGTTCCAGCATTTGCATCTGTACGTGATGAGCTGATGAGCGATGCTAAAGCCAAAAAAGTAGAAAACATGTATCAAGATGCCATTGGTCAAGCCAATGAAACCGCACTTGAAACAGATTCACTTGAAGCGATTGCTGAAGAATATAAAGTGTCTATCCAAGCTGCGCGTAATATACAAGCCAACAATAATGACATCATTTTGTCTGATGCTCAGGTCAAGCAAAAGTTATTCTCTGAGCAAATTGCAGAAGGTGATCGCAATGTTTCGACTGCGACCTCGACCGCTGATGGTAAGACTGTGTGGTTTAAAGTATCAGATTATCGTGTTGAGCGACCGTTGACACTTGAAGAAGCAAAAGCAGACATTCAAGCTAAACTAAAACGTGCAGAGCAAGTCAAACAGGCGGAAGCGAGTGTAAAACAGCTTTTGGCAGATTTTAAATCTAAGCCTGCATCTGAGGCATTGGCATCAAGTGACGTAAGTTTTACCGATTTAGGCCCAGTACCACGCTTTAGTGGGCTACTTCCTGAAGATCTCGAAAAAGTGGCATACAGTGTGCCAGTGCCGACCAAAGATGGTTTTTGGTCAGCAAAAACAGCCAATGTAGGTGATTTCTTATTTGTCGTAGCAGTGTCTGATGTTGGACAAAATCCAGCGTTTAATTTGACTGATGAGCAAAAAGCTCAAGTGGTCAATCGATTTGATCCTCGTGGTCAGAATGAACTGAATGATTATATTGAATATCTACGTAGTCAGGCGAAGATTGAACAGTAAACATTCTTTAAGCTGATAAAAAAAAGCGTTGGTAAATACCAACGCTTTTTTATGTTTGAAGAAAATCTCTTATTGGGACGCAATATACTTTTGATTGTCTGATAAGACTTGTGTAGTAATCGTGGTTAAAATACCGTGCAAAATATCAAACTCAGTCTGTAGTGGCGTACTTTTGCGTGTAATCAATGCCAATGTACGTTCAGGAGGATTCTCGATAGGATGAATAATCAGCTGGTCATTGGTGACTAAGCTTGCGTTTTGAATAGCAATCTCAGGCAACATGGTAAAACCAAGATTCGCCAAAACCATTTCTAATAGCGTTGGTAGAGAGCTTGCCTTTAAGCGAGCGTCATTCTTTTGTTCTTTGATCGGACATGCACTAAGGACGTGATCACGTAAGCAATGGCCTTCTTCAAGCAAAATCAATTTTGATAAATCTAAATCATCAATGTTCTTGGCGTTGATGGTATCTTTATCATTTTTATTGCAGACTACATAGAGCTTTTCAGTATTGACTTCTTTGATTTTCAAACCTTGTGTATCAAAAGGCAAGGCAAGAAGGACAATATCTAGCTGACCGTGTTCAAGACGTTCAAGGACTTTTTCACTTTGCGCTTCATGCAGATGCAAACGAATACGTGGTAAATCTTTTTGAACAGCTTGTAATAGTTGCGTCAAAATAAAGGGTGCAATAGTCGGAATCAGACCGAGATGTAAATCACCCGTTAATGGCTCGCTCATCTCACGGCTTAAACGCATCAAATCTTGCGCATCGGCAAGTAAAACACGAGCACGTGCAACGACTTTTTCACCAAGTGGTGTTAGCCTGACATTTTGGCGGTCACGCTCTACCAATACACCACCAAGTAGTCGCTCTAATTCCATAATGCCACCCGAGAGAGTGGATTGGGTAACGAAACAGCGACGTGCTGCCTCAGTAAAATGTAAGGTTTCAGACAAAGCAACTAAATACGAAAGCTGACGGAGAGAAGGTAGAGCAGCCATAATGTCCTAAGGAGTCAATGATTTAATTTGTTGAGTGAAAATATGCACTAATTTTGGAATGTAATATAGTGGTAGATCGTGTCCCATACCATCTATGAGTTCAAATTTTGCATTCTTGATCGCTTTTGCCACAGCTTTGCCGTGTGCAGGTGGGAGCAAACGGTCTCGACTGCCATGCACCACTATCGTAGGCTGTTCGATTTGTTTGTCAAGTTCTAATAACGAACCTGTACAAAGGATCGCCAAGAATTGTTGTAATACGCCTGCGGGATAAAAACTTCGGTTGTAAAGTTTACGTGCATGCTCAGCTGACATAATTGGATCGACTAAACCTGGTGAACCAATAGTGTTGAATAATCGAATCGAATGCTCAACGATACCATTTTCATCATGGGATTTCGGTTTGCCAATCAAGCTCATCAACTGCTTTGGAAATGGTGGAGGTAAGAAACGTTGATTATTACTGGTGAAAAGCAAGCCTAGCGTTTTTACTTTTTCAGGATATTGTGCCGCCACGATTTGCGCAATCATGCCACCCATTGATGCACCAATTAAATTCACTTCTTTTAAGCGTAATGCATCAATTAGTAAGCTGACATCTTCAGCCATGTCGTACAAGGTATATGGTGCACCTTCATTCGGTAGACCTAAGCCAAAACGACCCATCAGTTTCAATGTATTTAGACGTTCGCCTTTACGTTTGGTTTTACTAGATAGACCAATATCACGATTGTCAAAGCGTATTACTTGATAACCTGCGTCAATGAGTAGTCGACAAAATGCATCAGGCCATACCAACATCTGCGCACCTAAACCCATAATTAACATAATGGTTGGATGTGCAGGATTACCACCAATTTCAACGTGCAGTCGTTGTTTGTTTGGTAGCAAAACTTCAGTTTCTTGCATGAACTCACTATACGGCGATTGGTTCATTTGCAAAGCGGTCGCTGTCACGGCAATGTCCTCTATACATCTCATCTGCAACGCATTGTGACACTTAGGTTTGAGTCAACATAATTCGTTACATGTAACTTGTGGAATGTAAAAAAGGTAAGTCTATCGTTGTAAACTTACCTTAACATTTGTATGCAACAATCTGTCTTAATGAAAATGTATTAACTAGACTGTGCAGGGATCAAGTCAGGAACCAATTTTGCAAGGCTGAGGCGTTGTTTGCCTGCGGTTGCACCCAGCAACACAAAGCCACGTAAAGTACTTTCTTGATCAATTGCTTTGGCAAGCATGCCATCGTCAAACTCTTCTGTTTCCCAATTGACCTCAACATCCGTCGGTGCAGGTAAAACAGTCAATGGTGCTGCAGGTGTTTTCACCGCAACAGGCATTGCAGGGTAGTGAACGTGGGTGCTTTCACCATTCAGCGTTTTTGCCAAAGCTCGAGCTTGTTGCATGATCGGCATTACATAAGGAAGCAATGTTCCTTGAACCTCTGCGCAATCACCAACAGCATAAATATCGGGCTGATTGGTTTCCATAAGCGAATTAGCAATTATACCACGGCTTGTATGAATTTTGGACGATTTTGCTAAATTTATATTCGGTTGCAAACCTATCGCAGACAAGACCACATCAACGACAAAGCGTTGTCCATTGGATAAGGTCACTTCATAATCGATATCAGCACCTTGTTGCTTGATTTTAACGACTTTATCAACGGTGGTAGCTAGTGCAAACTGAATGCCTGCTTGTTCAAGGTTTTCTTGGAATGCGGTGGCAGTATGTTCTGGTAGTAAACGTCCAAGAGGACGTGGTGCCAAATCAACCACAGTGACATCATGATTAGTATTTATCAAATCATTGGCAAATTCGCAACCAATCAATCCTGCACCAAGAATCAATACACGTTTTTCTGCACGTTGATCTAGATGATTACGGAAGGCTTTATAATCATTAAGATTATTAACCACAAAGATATCATCTGCACCATCACCAGAGATGGCGAGACGAATTGGATTTGCACCCACGGCAAGCACTAATTTTTCATAATCTAAAGTGCTGAGTTGACCGCTAGTTTCAATCTCGATTTGATGTTGTTCTGCATTAATGGCTTTAACCCAAGTTTCAGTGAGAATGGTCATATCGAGTTGAGTACGCATTTTTTCTGCATCGCCAAGCGCAATTTGATCAGGTGCTTTATTTCCCGCTAAGGCATTCGACAAAGTTGGTTTGGCGTAGTTGCTTGCATCATCCGTCGTGATCATGATCAGCGACTGTTCTTTATTCAATTTACGAAACTCACGTGCAAGGGTATATCCAGCCATACCTGAGCCGACAATGATGATAGGGCGCATTGTTGCCATATGTTGTTATCTCCGTGGATTTTTTAAATATTTTTTCAAATATCTTCTATAGTCTAAGAAATTAATTTCTTATACAAGGCTACCGAGCGAAGGTGTACAAAGAGTACTGCGAGTGAGATTAACGCTGTAGCAGGATTTAAGCTCAATGACTATAAAAACAAAAAAGACCATGCAATGCATGGTCTAGTCGAGTAAGACTTATACTTCGATCATTTCAAAATCTGCTTTTGAAACGCCACAGTCAGGGCAAGTCCAATCGTCAGGAATATCTTCCCACTTTGTACCAGCTGCAATACCGTCTTCAGGCCAGCCTTGTGATTCATCATAAATCCAACCACAAACGATACATTGATACTTTTTCATTTAAATCTCCGTGCACTGACTCGGTGGAACATTCTGCCTATCATATTGAGCAAATCTCACGACTTCACTCAAACTTCCTTGAGCAACTATCTTAAAGTGTGCTGAATAGAAAATAAAGTCAGAATATGCGTCATCGAAACTCGGTGCGGTTAAATCATGCAAATTGTGGCTACTTTAAACGATGTATTGTGCTTTTAACTTATCATTTTAAGACAAAGGTGAATGATCTAAAGGCATAAATGGCTATTGATTGGATGATTTGTTTAAAATTTAACTGATCTAATGAGTTAGACAATATAAATAATATAATGATAAATCGTAGTATTAAGGTGCAATTAGGTGTTCTGATGATTTCAATCAAAAGAATGATTATCAATAGTAATTTTTAAAAAAACTGGGGGGAGTTTAGAAAAAAACTACGAAAGCTTTGCTTTAATTTTGCTAGATACTTGGGCTGGATCGGCACGTCCGGCTATGATCGGACGTAGAGAATTCATCACCTTACCCATATCTTTCATGCTAGTAGCACCTTGCGCTTCAATCGTTTGCGCAATGAGAGAATCAAGCTCGTCCTCTGACATAGCTTCAGGTAGAAATTGAGATATTACCTCAAGTTCGGCTTGTTCTTTACTAGCTAAATCTTCTCGACCAGCACCCTGAAAGGCCTTGATCGATTCTTTACGTTGTTTGACTTGTTTTTCAACAACGTTCAACACTTGAGCATCATCAAGTTCGATGCGCTCGTCGATTTCAATTTGTTTGATCGCTGCTTGTAATCCACGAATCACTGTCACGGTCGCCATATCTTTTGCTTTCATGGCAGTTTTGAGTGTGTCAGTAATTTGCGTTTTTAAAGTGGTCATAGCATCAATCAATTATCAATTTAAAATCTGAATACTCAATCATTGAGTATAGTCACGACAAGTTTATAAAAGCGAGTTAGTACAAACGAGTTGTGCGGATTGATTCACGAGCAACTTTTTTTGCATAACGCTTCACAGCAGCAGCTTTTTTGCGCTTACGTTCTTGAGTTGGTTTCTCGTAAAATTCACGCTTACGTACGTCAGCTAAAACACCTGCTTTTTCGCAAGAGCGCTTGAAGCGACGGATAGCAACGTCAACTGGTTCACCTTCTTTCAATTTAACTTGTGGCATATAGAATCCTCTATTAAGACTATGGATAATGTGTATGTACCCTATGTACATACGGTGAATGAGTGCGACATTTTACGCTTTTACTCGGCGAAGTACAAGTCTATAATGTGCGCCATCGTCTCGAACGAACTGATTTTGAAATTATCGCTTGAATTGGTTGTGTGAAAATGATTGTACTTGGTTTGGAAACGTCTTGTGATGAAACTGGTCTAGCGATCTATGACAGTGAGCAAGGGCTTCGTGGGCAAGTATTGTATAGTCAAATTCAACTCCACGCAGAATATGGCGGTGTAGTCCCTGAGCTTGCTTCTCGTGATCATGTACGCAAGCTCATTCCACTATTAGATCAATTGCTGGGTCAATGTGATTTATCTAAACAAGATATTGATGCGATCGCCTATACACGTGGTCCAGGTCTAATGGGTGCACTGATGACAGGTGCATTATTTGGGCGAAGTCTTGCTTTTGCCTTAAATAAGCCTGCGATTGGTGTACATCATATGGAAGGACATTTACTTGCACCATTATTGTCAGCACAGCCACCACAATTTCCGTTTGTTGCGCTTTTGGTGTCAGGTGGTCATACCCAGCTGATGGCTGCACATGCGCTTGGTGAGTATGAACTACTTGGTGAGTCGATTGACGATGCGGCAGGTGAGGCGTTTGATAAAGTCGCAAAAATGCTCAATTTACCGTATCCCGGCGGTCCACAAATTGCCAAACTCGCATTACAAGGCAATCCTGATGCTTTCGCATTTCCTCGTCCATTGATGCAACAGGCTTTAAACTTTTCGTTTAGTGGTTTAAAAACAGCAGTATCGAGCCAAATCAAAGCAGTCGAAGGACAAGGGCGTGAAGCAGATATTGCAGCGTCATTCCAAGAGGCTGTAGTCGATACTTTGGTGAAAAAATCTATCAAAGCACTCAAGCATACAGGCTTAAAACAATTGGTGATTGCAGGCGGTGTCAGTGCAAATCTGCGCTTACGTGAAAAGTTGGAAAATTCTCTGAGTGGTATGGGTGCAAAGGTCTATTATGCTGAGCCTGCGCTGTGTACTGATAATGGCGCAATGATTGCCTTTGCAGGCTATCAACGCTTAAAAGCAGGGCAACAAGACGATTTGGCAGTCACGACCACACCGAGATGGCCGATGACTGAACTGACTGCTTTAAATAAATAACTGTGTTACGAAAACTCCAGTATTTTGATTTTCTTGAAATATTTTGGAATACTTTTTTTGTGCATTTATGGTTTTCGTAGTCTGTATAGTGCATTATTTAACGATAATAAACTGTATGAAACTATTTTTATCTTAAAAATGAATAAAATAAAAGCTCAGCATATAGCAATCAATATTGATTGATTAAATCTTTATGCTGAGCGTTATTAACACTTTAGTTTTTCTAAAACTGTAAAGTTCAAACAACAATCAAAACAATTATTGACTTGATGTTTCTTCTTTATTCGTTTGATCTGAATTTTGTTCAGCAGCACGCAACTCAGTACCAAAATCTTTCATTTCTTCAGTCAATTCAGGCATGATTTTTAACATGGCATTTTGCCCAACGGCCATACTTTGTTGCATGACCACAGGCATTTTCTCGATTGTGGTTTTACCTAGTGGTGTTTTATAGAAAGCAATCAAACCGTTAATATCTTCTTGGGTGAAATTATCTTGATAAATCTTGACCATCGCAGGCTCAAGGTCAGACCAAGTCATGCCTTTTGCCATGACATCTGCAATTTTCTTTGAATACTTGTGTAAGACTTCGACTTGCGCATCAGTCAGTGGTTCGCCTTGTTGCTTTTGTACTTGTTGAATCGATTGCGACATGATGCTATCCATCTGTGCACTGACCTGATCTAACATTTGCTCAGATTCAGTGACTTGCAATAATTCTTTGACAGAGGCTTCTGTTGCCGTGGCAGCCATTGCTGTGATGGGTTGGAAAAGTGCAATGCTCATGGCAGTGGCGGTCAATAATTTTTTCATGTGTGTACTCTAATGTGGGTAGATTTAAAAGTCCGTTAAGTATCAGTGTAGCTTTTTCATTTGCACTTTTAAGTGCTGGAAAATATTTCGAGTTGTAATCCAAAGTATAAACTGAAACACCCAAAAATGCATGATCGCTTAAAATTTCATCAATTTGTAAGGTTGTTTTCGTCAATCTCCTTTTTTTCTTCACAATTAGCAGATAGTCTACTTTTTTGTAAAAATAGTGATAATATTTATCATTAACAAATAGCATTATTTATTATCTATTAAGCTAAAAATATCAAGGCGAATTGATATGATTCCTCCCATGACCACACATGAACTCGGCGCTGAAGCGGAACTAACACGTGTTTCTGTTAAAGACAAAAGTTCAAAGAAAACCAATAAAGTAAAGCCAAAACCTCAAGGATTGCCGAAATACCGCTGGATGATTTTTGGGCGGTTTGTCTTGGCGATCTTTGGCGGTTATGCATTTTCGGCACTGTCTGCGATGTGTATTGCCAATGCTTTTCCTGAGATGCGTACCAGTGCGGTGCTCAGTGCAACCATGCTTGCCTTTGTGGTGCATTGTGCAGTGTTTATTTGGGTGTTTTTGGTCAATTCCACACTTAAAGCATGGCTCGGTGTCTTGATTCCTTGCGTGGTATTTTTTCTATTGAATCTGTGGTTAAAGGGTTAAGTCATGCGTGTAGATGCAAAAGTCGAGGGTCCTCGTCAGTCGATGTCATGGCTTCACACTTGGGTGAGTATTCTATTAGGTTGGTTGTTGTATGTGGTATTTTTTACAGGCACGTTGAGCTTTTTTCAAAATGAAATCAGCGTATGGATGAAGCCTGAATTGCACCAATCTTTAACGAATCAAAGCCAACAACAGCAATTACACACCGCTTTGACTGTGCTTAATCAAAAAGAGCCAAACGCAGGTAGTTGGAATATTCGCTTACCGAGTGATCGTAGTACCACCATTGATATATCGGCACGTGCTGTCGGGGAAAATCCACGTGGACGACGTGGTGGCAATCAGATAGTACTCGATAGCGCCACTGGTCAGATCATCGAGCCTCGGGAAACATGTGGTGGTGGCTTCCTGTATAGTTTCCATTTTGAGCTGTATGGTATGCCACGGATTTGGGGACGGTGGATCGTTGGTGTGGCGACGCTATTTATGTTTGTAGCGATCATTAGTGGCATCATCACCCATAAGAAAATTTTTAAGGATTTCTTTACTTTCCGTCCTGGTAAAGGGCAACGCTCATGGCTCGATGCGCATAATGCCACAGCGGTGTTTGCTTTGCCATTTCACATCATGATTACTTTTAGTGGCTTGTTGCTCTTAATGTATATGTTTATGCCGTGGGCGATGAATTCGGCATATCAGGGTGGACGAGACGAGTTTTTCCGTGAGCTAAATCCTGAACGATTCCAAAATCAACCGCATCAGAACCAAGAACAAAATCAGCAACAAGGCGAACGACAAGCAGGACAACAGCAACGATCTGAAAATCGTCCAGATGGCGAAAATTCACAGCGCAAAAATGCTGAACAGCAAAATTGTCAAAATAGCAATCGTGGTGAAGAAAGTCAGGCACAAGGCAATCAGAACGCAACACATCAAAACGCTGAAAATCGTAACTCGGAAAATAGAGGCGAACGTGGTCAGGGTGAAGGTGATCGTGGCGAACGAGAAGTAGCTCCTGCATTCCCACCTGCACCAATGGCTGATCTATCTGTGATGTTGCAATATGCACAGTCACAGTGGAAAGATAATCCAGTATCCAACATCACCGTGGTCAATCCAAATACCACGGCAAGCGAAGTCGAATTCCGTGCCACACATAGCGATAGTTTACTCGATCGTAACAGCACGCCAACTTTGAAGTTCAATGGCGTAACAGGTGAGCTAATGCCTGCGGAAGACGCGACACCAAGCCTTGCACCGTCGAAAGTCTATACCTTGCTCACTTGGCTACATATGGCACGTGGCGTCGATACGGCAATGCGCTGGATATTGTTCCTGTCAGGTGTGATCGGCACCATGATGGTGGCAACGGGTCTAGTGCATTGGATCGTGAAACGCACACCAAATATTCAAAAGCTCGGCTATACGCCATTCGGGCATCGTGTGGTCGAAGTGCTCAATATTACCTCGATCATCGGCTTACCGATTGCTTGTGCAGGATACTTTTGGGCGAATCGCTTTATCCCTGCGCAGATGGCGGATCGTACAGATTGGGAGATTCGTACTTTCCTGATCGTGTGGCTACTGACCTTAATCTATGCCATGTTGCGCAAACATCGTCAGGCGTGGCTTGAGCTATTGGTATTGGCGACGGCGATGTATTTATTCACGCCAATTATTAACTTGGCGACAGGCGGTCGTGCGCTGTGGAGCAGTGTCTATCATGGGCAATCGGTGGTGGCGAGCTTTGACATTGTTTGTTTGATTTTGGCGGCGATCTTTGCCTATAGCTACTACAAGCTGAAACGCTATCAATCTACACCGCCGAAGAAGAAAGTAGCGAAAGCGACTTCTAAAACAGATAAAACCGTGACATCAAATGATGCTTCAACCGCAGAGGAGCAGAGCGCATGAGTGCATGGTTATTGATTTGTGTGTCGGTGTTTGCTTTTAGCTGTTTGGCATGCAGTATGCAGAAGCATCAGCGTGATATTTTCACCGCAAAAATCTCTGATAAGCAGAGCAGACTCTTTCAGGTTGTGGGTTGGGTATTACTTGGTTTAACGGCTGTTGTAGCGATCTTTTGGAAAGGGGCGTCTCTCGGACTATCCGAATGGATTGGTTGTCTGACCTTCTCAGCGTTGATGGTTGGGCTGTGTATGACTTATTTCCCTAAGAAAATTAAATGGTTGAATGTGGTTGTGGGTGGTTTGTTTGGGGTTTTGGTGGTTGTAAATTTGGTTTCGTTTTGACAATCTAGTTTTTATAGTTTTCTTAGTGTTCAATAATTTAAAACATAAGATAGATGAGCGCTAAAATTTATATGCCAATGAGGTTGGTATTTAAAATTTATCATGTCCACCAAGGTAGGTATAAATTACTAGTGGCCCCATTTTTATTTTTTTTGATTTATTGCAACTTTAGCAAATAAGTTGAATATTACATGGATCATTTGTCCCTAATAAATCCAAGGGAACAATTTGGACATAATTTAGAATTGTTAATGTGTTTACTATCCCAGTGAGATCTGTATTACAAAATACAAATCTGCCTTTATCTCGGTGAAAGACAGCCGACTTTACCCATTAAGGTATTGACGTTCTTTTTATTCTTGCTTTAGTTTTTAAAAACTTAGCAGGGAAATTTGTAACTTTAACGGTTTTTATCAGCAATGTATTAAATTTGAGTAGGAACTGTCGGTTTGCAAACAAAATATAGAAAATCTCATCAGCCAACGCGTCGAAAAGTTCTACAAATTTATGAAAATTGCTATCAAACCAGTCAATAGCTTCTAGATTATTGTCTAAGTCGAATTTGTTTAACTCGATTCGGTAGCTTTCAAATAAGGAGTACCATTTTTCAAAATAATAATCTTCAAAATCGCTACCATTTTTACGAAATTCAGTACGATAATAATTTAGAGAGGTCGTAACAATATACAAGTGAAGCAGTGATTCATTCGAAAATTTTGTTGCAGCGTCGATAAAAAAATCAACATTGTAATTCCAAAGCTCTTCTTCTGCATTTACACAAGGGCGAATTCAAACAT
>LULG01000028.1_pt1 | contig 40723 bp, 38 predicted proteins | sample 728211 | NCBI WGS metagenome assembly LULG01 (sample SAMN03860295, study PRJNA289734) | marine metagenome | biome: seawater column; feature: ocean; material: water; isolation source: Red Sea water column Station 169 - depth 200m | place: Saudi Arabia: Red Sea | collected 2011-10-15 | depth 200 m | reverse complement strand
TGAACACCCCGAATCAGATGTATGAGCAAACAAAAACCGAGCTAATTGCTTAACTCGGTTTGAAGTGGAATACTGTCAATCTATTTCAGGACAAGACATGTTTTAAAAAGGCTGGAGTTTTATTTGCTCAAGATGATTGTATCTTCATCGGTGTACATGGTTTCATCAGGAAATCCTAAATATTCCACAGTGACCACGATACGATCTTGCTTAGGAATGCGAAAGGCCTGTTTCACTTCCAAATTTGGCGCATAACTCACGGCTTGCTGCACTTGACTTTGATATGCACGATTTTGCACTGTATAGTCATAACGATATTCAGGCATGGTTTTTTCAGGTTCAGCCCAAGCGGGCACTTGTACTGTTTCTTCTTTTTTAATGTGAATCTGAAAAATATTAGGATTGATTGGATAAAGCTTTTTTAATCGGCGTTTAATTTTTTTCAGTTCGCGTTCAAACGCAATATCATTACCATCAGAAAAATGATCAATTTCACCGTTTGAATTTTTGGGATAAATCGATTCAACCGTGACTAAATGATCAGGTTGTGCAGATTTAAAATCAAAATAATACAACTGTGGTAAGCGACCGCTGGCATCTTCAGAATGTTTTAAAAGATACAGTTTTTGATCCCTGACTTCGTAGCCGAGAAGCTCAACATAAGCTTTGCCACCGACCGTGGCATGGCTTAAGGGTGCGCATAGAAAAACTGCAATGCAGCCAACAAACTGTTTAAAAGTAAAATATCGCATAAAAACCACCATTTACAGTTATCACTACACGTGCATACAAAAGTGTAGATGGTTTTAGCTTAATCATTTCATGGCAAAAGGGCAAATTGCACGATGAGGTGATTTGCCTTAGTCTTCATCATCACTGCCATCCATACCGAGCTCTTTCATTTTACGAGTTAGGGTATTGCGACCCCAACCGAGTAGCTCTGCGGCATGACGTTTACGACCACGTGTTTGATTCAGTGCAGCTAAAATCAATGTTTTTTCAAACATCGGCGCAGCCACTTCAAGAATTTTCATTTCACCGTTTTGTAGCTTTTCTAGCGCCCATTGCCCAAGCAATTCATCCCAAGCAAAGTTTTGCATAGCGTTTGTGTTAAAGTTCGCTTGCGTGGTTTGCGCTGTATGATTTGATGATTCGTCAACTGAGGATTGATCCGCTTCACCTTGAGATGATCTTAATGGAATCTGACGAAGCTCAGTCGGTAAATCATCAGGATAGATTTCACGACCAGTAATCATCACAGTCAGCCAACGACAAGTGTTTTCCAATTGGCGCACATTACCTGGCCACGGCAGTTGTTTAAGATAATCTTTGGTTTCAGCTTTGAGTTGCTTAGGGCTGACCGCAAGTTCTTTGGCAGCACGTGCAAGGAAGTGTTCGGCAAGTTTTGGAATGTCTTCACTACGGTGGGCGAGTTTCGGAATATGAATGCGAATCACATTGAGGCGATGATATAAATCTTCACGGAATTTACCCGACTGTACCAAACGCTCTAAGTCTTGATGCGTCGCAGCGACGATACGCACGTTGACCTTAACTGGAATGTGTCCACCCACCCGATAAAACTCACCATCGGCGAGTACACGCAGTAAGCGAGTTTGTGTATCGAACGGCATATCACCGATCTCATCTAAAAATAGCGTACCACCATTGGCTTGTTCAAAGCGACCTTGACGTTGTGTATTTGCACCCGTAAATGCCCCTTTTTCATGACCAAATAATTCGGTTTCGATCAAATCCTTCGGAATCGCTGCCATATTCAAGGCAATAAAGGGTTTGCTGCTTCGAGGTGAGTGGCGATGTAGCGCATGCGCAACCAGTTCTTTACCCGTGCCAGACTCACCATTGATGAGTACAGTAATGTGCGATTGCGATAAGCGACCAATGGCGCGAAACACTTCTTGCATTGCAGGAGATTCACCAATAATTTCTGTCGATGGTGGTGCAACTGGTGCTTTCGCATTTTCTTGTTGTTGTAGCTTGGTGATGTGCAAAATCGCACGATTGACCAGTGCTAATGCTTCATCAATGTCAAATGGTTTTGGCAAATATTCAAACGCACCTGTTTGATAACTCGACACAGCAGATTCCAAATCAGAATGTGCAGTCATGATGATTACAGGTAAGTCAGGAAATGAATTTTTGACTTTAGATAGGAAGTTTAATCCATCCATACCTGGCATACGGATATCGGTGAGAATCACATCAGGTTGTGCATCACTTAAATCATCTAATGCCGATTGTGCTTCTTCATAGCTGGTGACATCAAAGCCTTCTTCCTTAAAAGTTTTCTCCAGTACCCAGCGCATGGCACGGTCGTCATCGATCACCCAAATCTTGTGCTGTGTCATGTTCTATTCTCCCAAGGTAAATATAAGCTAAAGATGGTTTGACCTGCTTCAGAGCGGCATTCGATCATGCCTTGATGTTGACGCATAATGTTTTGTGCAATGCTGAGTCCAAGCCCAGTGCCGTTGGCACGACCTGAGACCATTGGATAAAAGACCGACTCTAAAATGTTATCGGGAATCCCTGGTCCATTATCGATGATGTCTACTCGAACCGCACTGCGATGGTGCACTCCTTGAATGGTCACGAGGCGTTGAATCCGAGTTCGCAAAGTCAGTCGAGGTTTATCTTCTTCAAAGAAATCAGTATTTTCAGTCATGGCTTGTACAGCATTGACACTGATATTTAAAATCACTTGAATCAACTGATCACGGTCGGCAATGACATCAGGTAGAGACAAATCGTAGTCACGTTGTACTTTGATTTTATTCTTAGTTTGACTGAGTACCAATGAGCGAACACGCTCTAATGGCTCATGAATGTTCACAGGCTCGTAACTCGGTAATTGTCGTGAACCAAGCATGGTATCGGCAAGATTTCGCAGGCGATCCACTTCATCAATAATAATCTCAGTATATTCCGAAATCTGTGCATCTTTAACATTGCGGGCAAGAAGCTGTGTTGCACCACGTATCCCGCCTAAAGGGTTTTTGATCTCATGCGCCACGCCACGAATCAGTTGGCGTGCGATCTGATGCTGTTGAATATGGAGTTCTTCTTTAGAAATACGCAGTAAACGGTCGATCTGTTGAAACTCAACTAACAACGATCCAGTCGCACTGTTAGGCAATAAAGACACGGTGTAATCTACAAAACGATCTTTTAAAGAAATATTCAGCAATGCCTCACGATGGGTATAAGGCTGTGCGGTATCTAATGTTTTTTGTAATACCTCTTCAATGCGAATTTGACTGTCTTCGCTCAGCTCGACCAGTTGATTGGCAGGAAGTCCGTAGGCACGCAGAAAGCTGGTTTCAAACAAGCTTTCGCAAGCTGAATTCATATAATGTACGGTCAAGTCTGCATTCAGCAATAACACCGCAGTGGTCATGTGATCGACAATGGATCGGTAGTCTATATTGGTGCGCAAGTCCATATCTGTGTATGCCTAAGCGTTAAAATGGCGCAGATTTCACCGTGCCAAAGTTAGCTATTTTTTAAGTTATCAGTCATTAAGCAAGTTTCAAGCCAAGAGTGTTACTCATATTGAGCATTGCTGAAAGCATGCACTAAAAGCTGTCATTCAAAGTGTTTCAGCAAATGAATTGACCATGATTTGCTCGCAAAAGATATTTCTTAAGAACAAGTCTAATAGAAAAATACGTTAATGAATTGGATTATATGCACAATTATGGGGCGTTGTGATGAATTTGTCATAGTTGCACCAAAATAAATCAATGTTAGTTCAGCGCAGTGTGATTTGTTGAGTTTTTAATGGATGGATCGTTTCGTGGGGAATTGCTTTGATTCGACGGTGTTTGACTATTTTTCTTGGGCAAAACCCCTTACAATAGTGCCATTGTTTCGGAGTGTCTCGTCATGAAATCCCCAAAAGTAGGCTTTGTCTCTTTAGGTTGTCCTAAAGCACTGGTCGATTCTGAACGTATTTTGACCCAATTAAAGACCGAAGGTTATGAAGTGGCGCAAGACTATGATGGCGCAGACCTTGTAGTTGTGAATACTTGTGGGTTTATCGAGTCGGCAGTTCAAGAGTCTTTGGATGCGATTGGCGAAGCAATCAGTGAAAATGGCAAAGTGATCGTCACAGGATGCTTAGGTAAAGACGAAGCGAAAATCCGTGACATGCATCCAAGTGTGCTCAAAGTCACAGGTGCGGCGGCTTATCAAGATGTCATGGATGCGGTGCATCATTACGTCCCACAACAACCGAAACACAATCCTTTTGTCGATCTCGTGCCTGAGCAAGGCATTCGTCTGACCCCAAAACATTACGCCTATTTAAAAATATCTGAAGGTTGTAATCATCGCTGTACCTTCTGCATTATTCCAAGTATGCGGGGTGATTTGGTATCACGTCCGATCAGTAGTGTGATGCAAGAAGCACAAGCTTTGAAACGTGCTGGTGTCAAAGAATTACTGGTCATTTCTCAAGATACTTCGGCTTATGGAGTTGACACCAAATATAAGCTCGACTTTTGGGATGGTCAGCCACTCAAAACCAAATTTTATGATCTGTGTGAAGCGTTAGGTCAGCTTGGGATTTGGGTGCGTTTGCATTATGTCTATCCTTATCCGCATGTCGATGCAGCCATTGATCTGATGGCACAAGGCAAAATCTTGCCGTATTTAGATATTCCATTTCAACATGCGAGTCCAAGCGTGTTAAAGGCAATGAAACGTCCTGCACATAGTGAAAATACACTTGAGCGGATCAAAGCGTGGCGTGAAAAATGCCCTGAACTGGTGATTCGTTCGACCTTTGTTGTCGGTTTCCCAGGTGAAACTGAAGAAGACTTTCAATATTTGCTCGATTGGCTCAAAGAAGCGCAACTTGATCGTGTTGGCTGTTTTAAATATTCACCTGTTGAGGGTGCAACCGCTAACGATTTGCCTAACCATGTGCCTGAAGACCTTCAGCAGGAGCGTTTTGAACGTTTTATGCAGTTACAACAAGAGATTTCTACGCAAAAACTACAAAGTCGTATTGGTCAAATCATGACGGTATTGGTCGATGAGCTAGAAGCGGAATATCCAGTCGCAGTCGCTCGCTCGTATGCTGACGCACCTGAAATTGATGGTAATGTTTTTGTTGAAGATATTGATCGAAATACGATTAAAGCAGGTGACTTACTTCGAGTAAAAATTACCGATGCAGATGAATATGATTTGTATGCCGAGCTGATTGAAATCTTGAGCTGATTGAAGTCACTCGTTGATCGAATCACACATGAATTAAAGTTTGAATTGATTTTAGAAAAGTATGCACATAAATTTTGGAGCCCATCATGAGTGAAAAAAGTCCACGCTATACCCGTATTTTGCTAAAGCTTTCTGGCGAGGCGTTGTCAGGAAATAAAGAGATGGGCATTGACGCCACTGTACTTGATCAAATGTCATTATCCATTGCGCATTTGGTGGGACTCGGTGTACAAGTCGGGATCGTGGTCGGTGGTGGTAATCTCTACCGTGGTAGCCAATTGCAAAAAGATGGCTTGGTTGGTCGTGTCACAGGTGATCAAATGGGGATGCTTGCGACCGTCATGAACGGTTTAGCGATGCGGGATGCTTTGGTGCGCCGAAATATTAAAACCCGTCTAATGTCAGCACTTGAGATCGGCACGGTAGTTGAGCCGTACTCAAGTCGTGATGCGATTCGTCACTTGAGTAATGGTGAGGTCTGTGTTTTTGTTGCGGGGACAGGCAATCCATTCTTTACCACAGATACTGCAGCCTGCTTACGTGGGATTGAGATTGAATCAAAATTGATCTTAAAAGCCACCAAAGTCGATGGTGTGTATAACAAAGATCCAAGCAAATATGATGATGCAGTAAAATACGATAGTCTAACTTTTGATCAAGTGCTTGATGAAAAGCTCGGTGTAATGGATTTGACAGCGATTTGCTTATGTCGTGACCATGATGTGCCATTGCACGTCTTTGATATGAATAAATCAGGAGCATTGCTGTCAGTGGTGATGGGTGAAAATGAAGGTACGCGCGTTAGCAACTAAACTGAGCTTCAATCATTAAAATGATCACGCAGCATTTGCGGGTTTAAACAGATTGCCGAAAAGTGAAGCTACACTTTTCGGCAAAAATTCATTTATAATGATGCAATTTTTGAAAATTTGATACGGAATACAGCATGATTAATGACCTTAAAAAAGATGGCGAAACACGTATGCAAAAAAGCCTTGAATCCTTAGAGCAAGGCTTTGCCAAAGTGCGTACAGGGCGTGCGCATCCATCTATGCTCAATGGTGTTATGGTGCCGTATTATGGTTCTGATGTGCCGCTGAATCAGGTGGCGAGTGTTGGTTTGGATGATTCACGTACTTTATTGGTACAGCCGTTTGAGAAAAATATGGTGTCTGCGGTGGATAAGGCGATTCGTGAAAGTGATTTGGGTTTAAACCCGATCTCTGCCGATGTGATTCGTGTGCCACTACCAGCACTGACTGAAGAAACTCGCCGTGATATGCAAAAACTGGCACGTTCTGAAGCGGAAAATGCCAAAGTGGCGATTCGTAATATTCGTCGTGACGTGTTGGGCGATATCAAAGACTTATTGAAAGAAAAAGAAATCTCTGAAGATGATGAGCGCCGTGCAGGTGATGATATTCAGAAACTCACGGACAAATACGTTGCTGAGGTCGATAAGCGCCTTGCGGACAAAGAAGCGGAATTGATGCAGGTATAAGTTTTGACTGCAACGATTCAACCGATGCTTTCTGCATCTACTTTCCCCAAACATGTTGCCATCATTATGGATGGCAATAATCGTTATGGGAAGCGCAATCAACTTGCTACTGGTGATGGACATCGTGCGGGCAAAGATCAGCTTGATCCTCTGGTAGAGCATTGCCGAGAAATTGGCGTACAGGCTTTAACCGTATTTGCTTTTTCCAGTGAAAATTGGAATCGTCCTGCGCAAGAAGTTGCATTATTGATGCAGTTGCTTGAGGATACGATCCTAGAGCAAAAGCCTCGTATGAAAAAATATCAGATCGCTTTACGTTTTATTGGTGATCGATCAAAATTATCTTCACGTCTACAACAGTTGATGACGAACGCTGAACAAGAAACTTCACACTATACAGCGATGACCCTGACCATTGCGATTAGCTACGGTGGGATGTGGGACATGGCGCAAGCAGCCAAAAGTTTGGCAATCCAAGTCCAGCAGAATCAGCTTGAAATCGATGATATTAATGAGCAGACGTTCCATCAACAGACGTGTTTAAATGACTTACCCCCTGTTGATGTGTTGATCCGCACAGGCGGTGATTTTCGTTTATCGAATTTTTTATTGTGGCAGACAGCGTATGCTGAGCTGTTTTTTACAGAAACTTTATGGCCTGACTTTTCAGTGGAAGAGTTTGATTGCATTCTACAAGATTTTGCCCAGCGAGAGCGCCGCTTTGGTAAAACGTCAGAGCAAGTGCAAGCCATTCAATATCATACTGAGAATTAAAATATGTTAGAGCGGATCATCACCGCATTGGTTTTATTGGTCGTTGTGTTGGCATGTATGTTTGCTAGTGAATCGCCGTACCCAATGATCGGACTTATGACTTTGGCCGCTTTAGGTGCAGGTTATGAATGGTTGAAGCTTGTGCCACTTCAGGTTGACACAAAAAATCATAAAATCATTTCTGCATGGTATTACGGTATTGTGCTTGCTGTGGTTTCTTGTCTGAGTTTAATTTATCTTAAAGAAATTTGGATATTATTTTGGCTAGCGTCCATTGCAGTTTGGGCGGTGAGTATCATGTGGGTGCGTCGCTATCCGCAGTATGATGCATGGTTCAATCGTTCATTATTGGTGGTCGGCGCAGTATTTGTACTTGCAGCAGTGACAGCGATTTTCTTCTTATGGCAGTTTTCACCGTGGTGGTTGATGTATGTGTTCCTTTTGGTTTGGGGGGCAGATACTGGTGCGTATTTTGTCGGGCGAAAGCTTGGAATGCGCAAGCTTGCACCGAATGTTAGCCCAAATAAATCCGTAGAAGGTTTGCTCGGTGGATTGGCGACTTCGGCGTTGATCATGATTGCTGTGTCAGCAGTGTATTTAGAATTAAGCACAGTTGCATTTATTATCTTCCTGATTCTATCAATGATCACGGTGGCAGCATCTGTACAGGGCGATTTGGTCGAATCAATGATCAAGCGTCGTGCAGGGGTCAAAGATTCAGGACGCATTTTCCCTGGACATGGTGGTGTGCTTGATCGTATTGATTCTTTACTAGCGGCAACGCCGATCTTTGCGGTAGGTTTATATCTGCTCAAACTCATGGGAATTGATGTTTGATGAAGCAGTCGGTTGCGATACTCGGGGCGACTGGCTCGATTGGACAAAGCACCTTAAAAATCTTAAAACAACATGCCGATGACTATCAGGTCTATGCGGTGACAGGGCAACATCGTATGGCTGAATTGGTTGAGCTGTGTTTGCAGTTTCAGCCGAAAGTGGTTGGTATTCCTGCCGAGCAATTCAATCAATTTAAAAGACTAGCATCAGAAAAAAAATTAAGCCCTTTACCCGAAATCGTTTTGGATCAAGATGGGTTGGTCAGCATTGCTGCGCATCCTGATGTTGATATTGTTATGGCGGCGATCGTTGGTGCTGCGGGACTCTTACCGACTTTGTCTGCGGTCAAAGCAGGCAAGCGAGTTTTACTCGCAAATAAAGAAGCTTTGGTGATGTCAGGGGATTTGATGCTATCTGAGGCAAAAAAGTCAGGGGCATTATTACTTCCAGTAGACTCTGAACATAATGCGATTTTTCAGTGTTTGCCTGAGCAATATTTTGATCATCGTCAAGCAGATAAACAGCCACAGCTAGGCGTATCACAAATATTATTGACCGCATCAGGTGGTCCTTTTCTACACCTTGATCAAGCAAAATTAGAACACGTCACTCCTGCACAGGCGTGCAAACACCCAAATTGGTCAATGGGGCAAAAGATTTCGGTAGATTCAGCAACTTTAATGAATAAAGGTTTGGAGCTGATCGAAGCGTGTCATTTATTTTCAATTTCTGAACATTTTGTTACAGTGGTTATTCATCCACAAAGTATTATTCACTCAATGGTACAGTATATTGATGGTTCGACCCTTGCGCAGATGGGTAATCCTGATATGTGTACGCCGATTGCGCATGCTTTGGCTTGGCCAAAGCGTATCTCGACTTCAGTGCAGGCTTTAAATTTGTTTGATGTACAAAAATTGGATTTTTATCCGCCAAACCATGAAAAATTCCCTGCCTTAAATTTGGCACGTGAAGCCATGCGTGTTGGTGGCACAGCGCCGACAATTCTGAACGCAGCGAATGAAGTTGCTGTACAAGCCTTTTTAGAAGGGCGGATCAAATTTACTCAAATTACAAATCTCGCTGCTGAGATGCTCAATCAAGTGTCTGTACAACTTGCGAACAATATTGAAAATATTTTACAGGTCGATCATCAAGTCCGTGAATGTTCAAAGCAGTGGGTTGCACAGTATGGAGTACCTGTATGAGTATTCTATTTATCGTCTTTGCCGCCTTGATGTTACTTGGACCATTGATTGCGATTCATGAATTCGGTCACTACTGGGTGGCTCGACGTCTTGGTGTAAAAGTGTTGGTGTACTCAATAGGTTTTGGACCAAGTCTTTTGCAATGGACATCGAAAAAATCGGGTATTCAATATCGTTTTGCTGCATTTCCACTCGGTGGTTATGTGCGCATGCTTGATGAGCGTGAAGGTGATGTGCCGAAAGATCAGGCGCATCTCGCTTTTAATCGTCAGTCGGTGTGGAAACGAATTGCCATCGTTGCTGCAGGGCCGTTGATCAATTTGTTGTTGGCTGTGGTGTTATTTTGGATTTTGTATTTACCAGCAAGTGAACAATTGAATACGCGGATTGGACGGGTTCTAGAACAAACCCCTGCGGCACAAGTTGATCTGCGTGTGGGAGATAAAATCACTGCGGTTGATGGTCAGGCGACGCCAACTTGGGAAAAGTTGAATTATGCTTTGCTTGAGCGTATGGGTGAGAGCGGGACGCTTGCGGTACAGGTTGAGCGTCAAGTTTCACAAGGTGAAGTTCAAACTTTAGAAAAGCAACTACCGATTGAAAATTTTATTAAAGACCAAAGCCAATCTCCATTACAAAGTTTAGGCTTTATGCCGTATCAACCAAAAATCAAACCTGTGATTGGTGAGATTAGTTCAGGTGGTGCTGCAGAGCGACAAGGTATGAAAGCTGGCGATCAGATCACAGCGATTAATGGCAATGCGGTCGATGATTGGTATCAGGTGGTGGACTATATTCGTCAATCTCCTGAAGAATTGCTGACATTTACGGTGATAAGAAACGGTCAAAGTATTGATTTAAAAATTATGCCTCAAGCACGTAAAGATGCGATGGGCACAGAAACTGGTTTTATCGGTGCTGGGATTAAAGCAGAAAACTTTGTGATTCCCGATGCGTATAAGCAAACTATTCAATATAGCCCAGTTGAAGCCTTGTATCGTGCGGGAGATAAGACTTGGCAACTGTCTGTGATGACAGTCAATGGGATTGTCAAAATGGTGAAAGGTCTAATTGGGCTAGATAATTTGTCAGGGCCGATTACCATTGCTAAAGTCGCAGGGCAAAGTGCGGAAATGGGTTGGCAGACTTTCTTCTCTTTTATGGCGTTGATGAGTGTCAGCCTTGGTGTGTTAAATTTGTTACCGATTCCTATGCTTGACGGCGGACATTTAGTATATTACCTCATCGAATTGATTCGTGGGCGACCTGTATCAGAGCAAGTGCAAATGTTTGGGCTGAAGATCGGCATGGCATTGCTGGGTATGATGATGCTATTGGCATTGTTTAATGACATTATGCGTTTTTAGCTGGAGTAGCTTTTTTAAATTTTTTTATTTAAAAGCACTCGGTGAAAACCAATGAATAAAAGATTTTTGATTAAAGAAATAGTGGTGGCGTTTTCGAACAACACCATCGACTGAAAAGACTGGAACAGAACACTATGCATCACAATGCTTATTTTATGCCTTTAGCACTGGTCAGTGCCATGGCGATCGTACAAACTGCACATGCAGAGACTTTTCAAGTCAGTGATATTCGTATCGATGGATTGGTGCGATTGACGCCTGCATCAGTGTATGCTGTTTTGCCAGTCAGTAGCGGTGATCAAGTCGATGATACAGCGATTGCTGCTGCGGTAAGAGCATTGTATGACTCAGGTAACTTTGATGATGTGCAAGCCAGTCGCCAAGGCAATATTTTGACATTCAATGTGGTCGAGCGTCCTGTCATCGCAAAAGTTGAATTGGATGGTAATAAGCTGATTCCAGACGAAGCCTTAACAGAAGGTTTGAAAAAAATGGGCTTGGCTGAAGGCGAAGTCCTGAAAAAGTCAGCTTTACAGTCAGTTGAAAATGAACTTGAACAACAATATACACAACAAGGTCGTTATAACGCAGATGTGCAAGTGCAAACTATTGCTCGCCCAAACAACCGTGTTGATTTAAAGCTGTTATTTAATGAAGGTGATGCGGCGAAAGTCGTTAACATTAACGTCATTGGTAATACAGTCTTTGAAGATGATGACATCCAACGTGCATTTGCAGTCAAAGAGAGCTCTTGGTCATCGATCCTGACCCGTAATGATCGCTATGCCAAAGAGCGTATGACCGCAAGCCTTGAAGCACTTCGTGCGATGTATCTCAATGATGGTTATATCAATTTTGAAGTGCTCAATTCACAGCTCAATATCAGTGAAGATAAAAAACGTATTTTCATCGAAGTCAGTGTCGATGAAGGTGAACAGTACAAATTTGGCGAAACCAAGTTCTTAGGCGATGCGCTGTATAGCGAATCTGACTTAAAAGCTTTACAACTATATAAACCAGGCGAAACCTATTCACAAGCTCGTGTAAATACATTGAAGCAACTTTTGACGCGTAAGTTTGGTAATGCAGGTTATTACTATGCAGAAGTCAACGTTGTCCCTGAAATTAATGAAGAAAATAAAACGGTTGATTTGAATTATTACATCAACCCAGGTCAGCAAATCACCGTGCGTCGTATTAACTTCACAGGTAATAATAAAACTGCCGATGAAGTATTACGCCGTGAAATGCGTCAAATGGAAGGCGCACTTGCCAGCAATGAAAAGATTGACTTATCTAAAGTACGTTTAGAACGTACAGGTTTCTTTAAAACGGTCGATATTAAACCTGTACGTGTGCCGAATGCACCAGATCAAATGGATTTGGATGTCAAAGTGGAAGAACAACACTCAGGTACGAGCACGATTGCAGTCGGTTATTCTGAAAGTGGTGGTGTGACCTATCAGTTGGGCTTAAGCCAGACCAACTTTATGGGGACGGGGAATCGAGTGTCGGTCGACTTGTCACGATCACAAACTCTTGATTATTATAATTTAAATATTTACGACCCATATTTTACCATTGATGGCATCAGCCGTGGTTTCAATGTATATTACCGTCAAACTAAACTCGACGAAAATTATAACGTCAGAAATTATGTGACGGATTCTGTGGGAGGTTCATTAACGTTCGGTTATCCACTGGATGAAAATCAAAACATTAGTGCAACCTTGAATGTTGATCAAACCAAAGTCACGACAGGACCACTGGTATCCACTTATATTCGTGATTATTTGTTGGAAAATGGCGGAAAGTCTATAGCGACAGACAGTTACTGTGATGGTCAAATTCTGAATGTGGGTACCAATACTGCTCCAGATTTTCAATGTAGACCGCTGAATGGTAGCTCTGGTACGATGCAGAACTATGACAGTGCCTTCAATGGTGAGTTCCTGACCTATAACTTGAACTTATCATGGGCGTATAACACGCTGAATCGTCCAATTTTCCCAACCAACGGGATGTACCATCGCTTAAGTTTGGATGTGGCTGTTCCAGGGAGTGATGTGGAATATCAAAAAGCGGTCTATGATACCCAAGCCTATTTACCACTTTGGGACAGCGGTTTTGTCTTGCGTGGCTATGGCAAGCTCGGCTATGGGAATGATTTACCATTCTATAAAAATTTCTTTGCGGGTGGATATGGTTCGGTGCGTGGTTTTGATATCAATACGCTTGGTCCAAAATATGAATCTGTTGTTTCTGAAGAAACAAATCAAAGAGATTGGTCACCTGAAGAAGTCGGTGGTAATGCCTTGATTCAAGGTGGTATGGAGCTTGTGTTGCCAATGCCAACCAAGAGTGATTGGGCGCGTCAAATTCGTCCTGTGATGTTTATCGAGGGTGGTCAGGTCTTTGATACAGAATCTGATAAGTACGATGTTGACTTTAATGAATTGCGTTATAGCGCAGGTGTTGGTTTTACCTGGATTACCATGATTGGACCGCTGTCACTGAGTTATGCGTACCCATTGAATGACAAAAAAGGTGATGATACCAAGTCAATACAATTTGAGATTGGTCGTACCTTCTAATCCATCATACTATTTATGAGATGGAACACGATGTACGGAAGTCATAATAAAAGGAGTAAAATTATGCGTAAGTTATTTGTTTCTTCGGCGTTGGTGCTTGGTCTAATGGGATCAAGTGTAGCTTTTGCTGAAAAATATGCGGTTGTTGATGTACAAAAAGCAGCGACAGATACTACTTATATGAAGTCACAAATGGCTTCACTTGAGAGCTCACTCAAGCCGCAACAACAAAAGCATGAGCGCCTGACCAAAGAGCTTACAACCCTCAGAAATAAAGCGCAAAATGATGCCAAAGTCATGAAGCAAGCAGATCTACAAAAGCTTGAACAAGATTATGCGACGAAGATGAATGAGTTCAATGCCAATGCAGCAGGTATGCAAAAGCGTGCGCAAGATACCTTGGCGAACATCAACAAAACGCTTGCACCGAAGATTGAACAAGCGACAGAAGCTTTACGTAAACAAGGTGGTTATAGCATGATCATCGATCGTAAATCTGTGGTGAGCTTTGACCCTTCAATCGACTTAACCTCACGTGTAACGCAACAGGTCAACTCGACATTGAAATAAGGACTGGTCAGTGAGTTACAGTCTTGAACAACTGAGTCGTCATGTGCAGGGAAATGTACATGGCGATTCTCAATTTCACGTCTCAAAACTTCGTAGCTTGGCACAAGCAACGCCACACGATATTGCCTTTGTAAATGGTGAAAAATATCTTGAACAGGCACGTCAGTCCAAAGCAGGTGCTTTGATTGTTTCAAAAGATTTGATGTCTTTGCTACAAGATCAATGTCATTTAGTTGTGGTGGATTCGCCATATTTGGCATTTGCCCAAATGACACACATCTTTTCAGATCAAAGAGAGTTTACAGGCATTGCTGACACAGCATCGATTCATCCGACAGCACAGCTCGGTGAAAATGTTGCCATTGGTGACTATGCTGTCATCGGTGAAAATGTACAGATTGGCGCAAATAGTTGTATTTTTCCACATGTACATATCGGCAAAAATGTCAGTATTGGTCAGTCTGCATGGATTGAGTCGCATGTCAGTATTTTGGCTGAAGCTTCAATTGGTGATTGCGTGCGGATTCAAGCTAACACGGCGATCGGCTCTGAAGGCTTTGGCTTTGCGCCCTATCAAGGACAATGGCATCGCATTGCGCAGCTTGGTGGTGTACGTATTGGTCATCAAGTGCGCATCGGGTCGAATTGTAGTGTCGATCGTGGCGCTTTGGACGATACGGTCATTGACGATGGTGTGATTCTTGATAACCTTGTCCAAGTTGCACACAACGTGCAGATTGGACAGCATACTGCAATCGCTGCCAATACCGTGATCGCAGGAAGTACCAGTATTGGTGCGCACTGTATTATTGGTGGTGCGAGTGCGATTGCAGGGCATTTGACCATTGCGGATCAAGTGCAATTCACAGGGATGTCGATGGTGACTAAATCTATCCATCAAGCAGGCAACTATTCCTCTGGAACAGGTCTGCTTGAGAGCACTGCATGGAGAAAAGCAGTGGTTGGATTTAGACAATTGTCCGAAATGCCAATCAATAAGTTGCTAAAACAGATTAAAGTTTTAGCTTCTCGAATTGACCAGCTCGAATCACATCAAACTGTTGAACAAGCCAATGAACGACCAGACCCAAACGACGACACAAAACCCAACAGCAAGCACGACGCTTGAATCAGCAAGTACGCTTGTTTTACCTGCGGTGCCAATGCATTCACAGTCAATTCAAGACTACTTGCCACATCAGTATCCATTTTTATTGGTTGATCGTGTCACAGCGATTAGCGAAGATGCCAGCTTTATTCAAGGGTATAAAAATCTGACCATGAATGAAGAGTTTTTTCAAGGGCATTTTCCAAGCTATCCGATCATGCCTGGCGTGATGATGATGGAAGCTTTGGCGCAGATTTCGGGGATTTTGGGCATGATCATTATCCAAAAACGCCCAAAAGATGGTGAAAATTTCCTGTTTGCAGGGATGGAGAATGTTCGCTTCAAAAGACCAGTCGTACCGGGCGACCAATTAGTGTTAGAATCGCAGTTTGTGTTTCAAAGACGTGGTGTCTTTAAATTCCATGTAACCGCCCGTGTCGATGAAAAGGTCGTCGCACAGGCAGAAATTTTATTGTCTCAGCAAAAAATAGATATATGATGGCAAACGCTGAATTGATTCACCCAACAGCTATTATTCATGCAAGTGCAAAATTGGCAGATGATGTCAAAGTCGGTGCATACTCAATCATTGGACCGAATGTCAGTATTGACAGCGGTACTGAAATTTTTACCCATGTGGTCGTTGCTGAAAATACGCGAATTGGTAAAAATAACCAAATCTTTCAGTTTGCCAGTGTGGGTGAGCGTTGTCAGGACTTAAAATATAAAGGCGAAGAAACGTGGTTGGAAATTGGTGATCACAACGTCATTCGTGAACATTGCACCTTGCATCGTGGTACAGCTCAGGATCAATCTCTGACTAAAATTGGTAGCCACAATTTATTGATGGTCAATACCCATGTTGCGCACGATTGTGTAATTGGTAGTCATAATGTGATTGCCAATAATGTCGGCATCGCAGGGCATGTGCATGTCGGTGATCATGTGTTACTTGGTGGTAACTCAGGGATTCATCAGTTCTGCCGAATCGACTCTTATAGCCTCGTTGGTGGCGCATCATTGATTATTAAAGATGTGCCTGCTTATGTCATGGTATCGGGGAATCCTGCCAGTGCACACGGCATGAACTATGAAGGTATGCGTCGCAAAGGTTGGAGCAAAGAAACCATTAATGGTTTGAAGCAATGCTTTAAGTTGCTCTATCGTTCGAATCTGACGGTGAAAGAAGCAATTGAAACCATTGAAAAAGAAATTATCCCGAATGTCCCTGAAGCGCAATTGCTTGTAGATTCATTGCAAGCGTCGAAGCGTGGTATTGTTCGATAAGTGTCGAAATGATTTTTTGAAAGCAGTTCTACAAGGACTGCTTTTTTGTTTTTAGCTTTTGTCTTAGGGTTTAATTTTAAATCGATTTGGGCGTAGTAAATACGCCAAATTACTTGGCACTGGTAAAGCTTCATTGAGCATTTGACTGACAACTAATTCAGCACATAACGGTGCAAATAAAAAACCTTTTGAACCTAATCCTGAGAAAATGTATAGGTTCGGTGAAATACGATCATATCGTCCAACCAAAGGTAAATAATCTGCAGTTTGTGCACGTAAAGCAGCACGCCCTTGCCATTCTTCTGGATCGTCGTTGATGCGTTGTGCAAGCTGAGGTTGATATTGCTGTAAAAGCTCGTAATTATGCTGATGATCTTCAATGCGTAAATCAGTTTGATCATCATTGGGTATAAATGATGCACCAAAAATGAGTTGTTGTGTTTGATTGTTTTGCATGAAACTGGCATAACCACCAAAACTATATGCAGTATTTTTCTCATCATTTTCCAAAGGTGTATTTAAATCTGTTCCCTTTATATTTGTCCAAGTCACTTGCCCACGAATGGGTTTAAGTTTTGGCGTGTTGGAAAGTAGTTGATTCAAATCCATCGCATTACAGACAATCACATCGCTAAGTTCTTCTATTTTATTATCTTCTTGATCATACAAGTGAATTTTTTGATCATCACAAACTTTAAGTTGCGTAACTTTTTTCTGAATTAACGAAATTAAAGGATGTGCTAAAACTTGCTCAGCAAATTGATGCGGTGAAATCACACCAGCTTGTTTGAGTAAAACCGTACTTTGTTCAGTATCGTGATGCCCTGATTCTGATTGGATAATTTCGAGAATATCATTTGGATAATCTTGAAGCGCAAGCACATCATTGATCTTTTTCTCATTGCTTTTTGTGTCATGTGTTTGTTCAATCTGCATGGCTTGGAAAGCATCAAACTGCTGATAAAAGCGCAACGCATATTGCCATGAGGTGGTCATTAAGTGTGTAGCGACCTTATCCATCGGACAAAGTTTTGGATTGAGCATCGCCAAAGGATTGCCTGAACCACCTGCTAAGGGTTGCTCTTGCTCATACAGCGTCACTGCAATACCACGCTGTGCCAATGTCCAAGCTGTTGTTAATCCTGCAATGCCTGCACCGATAATTGCGGTTTTTTTCTGGCTATAGTGTTTTTGAATAGTGTGCTTTTGATGATTTTGTTCTTGAGTATTGGGTTGATTATGCTTTTTTAGGTCATTTTGAATTTGATCGTCTGTATTCTTCCAAATCGCTTTCAGCATTTCCCGTTTATGTCCAAAACCTTTCGAGCGAGTGATCTCTACACCATAAGATTGCAAGGCACGTTTTAATACGCCTGCGACACTAAATGATGCGAAGGTGGTGCCTTGTGCAGAGAGTCGCATGATGTGTTTAAAAATTTGCTCTTGCCACAGTTCGGGATTACAGGAGGGTGCAAAGCCATCTAAAAACCATGCATTGATGGGATGGTTATTTTGAATCAGTGGAAAACATTCACTGGCATCTCCAAACCACACATCTAGCGAAATCCGCTCATCGTCGAAACTCAAACGATGACAGCCTGCAAGTGCAAAAGGGTAGGATTCAAGGAGTCGTTTTGAAAGTGGTGCAAGCTCATCCCATGTCGCTAAAGCACGTGCTAAATCAGCTTTTGATAAGGGGTATTTTTCAACAGATATAAAGTGCAGTCGGCTGTTATTATTCGGTCGGACGTTTTGCCAAAGTTGCCATAAGGCTAAAAAGTTTAGACCTGTACCAAAGCCAGTTTCCCCGACAATAAATTGCTCACTATCTGCAAGTTGAGCGAGACGCTCGCTAAGATCATTACCATTTAAAAAGACATGACGTGTTTCAAGTAATCCATTGGCTTTGGAAAAATACACATCACCAAATTGTTTGGATACAGGAATATCTACACCATCAACTTGTTGCCATTCGAGCTCGGCACAGGTGATCGGTGAAATGTTTTGTGAATGATTCATTTCGAAATTAACATGAAAGCTTGCTTAAAAGCGACGACGGCGTGTGCTCATGAAATTATACAAAATCACACCGATGATCACACCAAGCCCTAGGGTCACAGCGCCATAAAGAAACATCTGCGCACTACGCTCACTCTGTAGCACTTGGACTTGTACGGTGAGGTTGTCATTTTTCAATTGTAATTCTTGATTTTGTGCTAAGGCAGTTTGATTGGCAGTTTCGAGTTGAGTCAGTCGCTTTTGCATGTCTGCGCTACGTTTTGCAACGGCTTGCTCAATGGTTTTGTTGAGATTTGCACGTGCGGTTGCCTCTGATGGGGCGCTTGCGTTATTTGTCGTGCTGTTCGTAGTTTGTGTGTTGGCTTGACGTAGTGGTGCGTTCTGCGTTGCCTGATTATTGGCAAAAACTGATGTGCTCAATCCAAAGCTGAGAATAGCTAAAGCAATGACGAAAACTTGAGAAATTTGCTGAGTCATCGAATTATTTATCCTGTACCGCAGTTTGAGGAAGTGCTTTGATAAATGGCTTCACATCAACGCTTTTGTAGACACCTGCTTTGGCATAAGGCTCATCTGCAAGCCAAGCATCAAGCGATTCACGGCTGTCAAAATCAACGATAATGGTACTGCCTAAAAAACCTTTACTGGTATCGTTTGCATCAATCGGCATGGGTCCAGCGACAATCAATCTTCCTGCTGCATCGAGCGCTTGTAATCGAGCCAAATGCTCAGGTCGTGCCGACATGCGTTTGTCTAATACATTGTCATGGTCAAGGCTTTGAATCACAAATAATGGCATAACAGGCTCTCAGGCTTCAGGGTTTTTGAAGTGTTTACGCAAAATAATGAATTGAATAATGATAAAGGAAAACATCACGATCATGTCGCCAAAAGCAGTGAATTCTCCCCAATATTTACCATCCATAAATAAAAATGCAAAGAAGGTATGTAGCCCTGCCATACCTGCAAATAGCCCTACCCACGCCCAGTTTAGTTTTTTCCAACCTGATGTGGTTAATTCTAAGAATGGTCCAAACATCCTCTGAATAAGCGGTTTCTTTTCTTTGCCAAAAAATGGGCTGACCAAAAACACGATGGAAAACACACCATTAATAATAATGGCTTTGAGTTTGATAAAGTTGGCATCACTAAAAGCAAGCGTTAATCCACCGAAGAACACAGTCATTGCCACGATAAACCATTGTTGTTTTTCTAAACGGAATTTTTGAAAAACAAATAAGCAACCATAGACAATCAATGTCGCCATCAGTAGCGCAAAAGTCGCCACCAAAATATGGTTTTGATCGACATTGCCACTGCTGCCTAAGAACTGCAACATCGGGTGTTGATTGTCTTTTGGATCGGTAGTTTTATAAAAATAAAAGAAGATAATCAGCGGAAGATAATCTAACAACGCTTTCATGCGACAGAGCCTTTTCTGCTTCAGCCCTTTTTGTGGTACTGTAGCTTGGGTTTAGTTCAATTTCAGTTTAGTTTCAACGAAGCGATAGCATAATACAAAGTATGAACAGTGTCGATTTAGATCGTGTTGTTTTACACGGTGTTGACGCCAACACAGCCGATTCAGCGCAGAGTTTTCAAAAAGTCGATTTGCATAGCCACAGTCTTTATTCTGATGGTGAGTTATCGCCATTTGCTTTGCTTGATCTGGCTAGAGAAAAGCAGATTGATACCTTTGCACTAACCGATCACGACACGATGGAAGGAAGTCTTCTCATTGAAAGCTATGCCAAAGACATTGGCATAAATTTGATTCGTGGTGTGGAAATTTCGAGTTATTGGCAACGTCCAAGCACAAAAAAAAGTTATGCAGTACATATTGTTGCCCTGAATATGAAAAATCTTGCACCAATGCACGCACTCTTGGAAAAACAAAAACAACATCGTGCCGAACGTGCGCTATTGATTTGTGAAAAATTACAGCACATATTAAAAACTGATTTTCTCCCTGAAGTCCGTGAATTGGTCGATGGTTATGACGATCGCATTACCCGTGCGCATATTGCCAAAGTTTTAGTCAAAAGAAATGTCGTGACTCGATTACAACAAGCCTTTGACCGCTTTCTCAAAGAAGGAAAGCGGGCGTATGTGCCGTTTATCGGTGTGGAAATGGCAGATGCGATACAAATTATCCATGACAGTCAAGGCGTTACAGTGCTTGCACATCCAACCAAATACGATCTGTCTGCGACCAATATTCGTTATATGATTGAACGTTTTACCGAAGCAGGTGGGGATGCGATCGAACTTCCACCAAGTAGTGAAAGCTCTGCAACTCGGCTGATGATTGATCGCTTAATTGCGCAATATGATCTCAACGTCTCGGTGGGTAGTGACTTTCATGGGTCGCATATGTCGTGGCTACATTTGGGTCATGTGCCACAGCTCAAAGATGGACAAGTTGGGGTATGGGAATGTTTTTAAGTCTTTTATTTCAAAGCTAGATTTATAAACATATTTTCTAAATAAAAAAGAACGCCTAAGCGTTCTTTTTTATATTAACTTATATAATTAAGTGTTTGATTAATAATCAAAACTAAAGTGTTCTACTGGAAGTCCAGTCATACCACGAGATGGTTTCACCATAGATTCAGCATGACCTTCTGAACGTGGAAGCAATTGATCGAAGTAGAAATCAGCAACTTTGATTTTTGCTTTGTAGAAATCCACTTCTTCTTTGCCGTTACCTTTTTCAAGCTTTTCAGATGCAACAGCAGCTTGTTGTGCCCAGAAGTACGCCATCATCGCATAACCAGAGAACATCAAGTAGTGTACAGAAGCACTAGAAACCACATCACGATCTTTACGACCTGCAAGCATTAGACGCAGTGTCAACGTATTCCACTGTGCACAGATCTTAGTCAGATCCCAAATGAAACGACGCATGTATTTGTTACGTGCATGACGACCACAGAATTTCAAGATTTCAGCGGTGTATTCACGCACCACTTTACCTTTAGAAGAAAGCAGAACTTTACGACCAAGCAAGTCAAGTGCTTGAACACCAGTTGTCCCTTCATACAAAGTTGAGATACGAGAGTCACGAACGATCTGCTCCATTCCCCATTCTTTGATATAGCCATGACCACCGTAGATTTGCATACCATGATTGGCAGCTTCATAGCCAAGCTCAGTCAAGAAACCTTTAAGAATCGGTGTATAAAAACCAAGACGGTCATCATATTCTTCAAATTTTTGATTGTCGCCAGTCGCTAATGCATCAGCCATTTGGTCGGCAAGTTGCGATGCGTAATAGATCATTGAACGACCACCTTCTGCGATGGCTTTTTGCGTCAACAACATACGACGTACATCGGCATGATGAATGATCGAGTCTGCAACTTTTTCAGGCTCTTTTTTACCTGAAAGGGCACGCATAGACATACGATCTTTTGCATAAGGCAAAGCACCTTGGAATGCAAGCTCAGCATGACATATACCTTGAATCGCTGTGCCAATACGAGCAGTGTTCATAAAGGTAAACATCGCATGCAAACCTTTGTTTGGTTCGCCGATGAGATAACCAATCGCATTGTCAAAGTTCAATACAGCTGTCGCAGAAGCTTTAATCCCCATCTTGTGCTCAATCGAACCACAAGTCACAGGATTACGCTCACCGATACCACCGTCAGCAGTCGGCATGAATTTTGGAACGATAAATAATGAAATACCACGTGTACCCGCAGGTGCATCAGGTAGACGCGCAAGTACGATATGGATAATGTTTTCAGTTAGATCATGTTCACCCGCAGAGATGAAGATCTTTGTGCCTGAAATGTTGTAACTACCGTCAGCATTTGGTTCAGCTTTAGTTTTGACTTGACCTAAGTCTGTACCACATTGTGGCTCAGTTAAGCACATCGTACCTGACCAAGTGCCTGCGACGAGGTGCGGCATATAGGTATTTTTTTGCTCTTCAGTACCGAACTGCAAAATGGTATTCATACAGCCAATACTTAAACCCGGATACATTTGGAATGACCAGTTTGCTGTACCCATCATCTCAGCTTTGATCAAGTTCAATGATTGCGGTAAGTTTTGACCACCAAACTCTTCAGGGTATGACAGACCTTGCCAACCACCTTGAATGAATTGGTCATATGCTTCTTTAAAGCCTTTTGGTGTTTTGACATCACCATTGTCAAAAGTACAGCCTTCGTCATCACCAGATTGGTTCAGCGGTGCAAGGACATTTTCACAAAAATCAGCAGCACCTTCGAGGATCATATCGACGGTATCTGGATCAGCAAGATCACCATTAGACAAAGTTTGATAATGTGCAGAAAAATCAAACACTTCATTCATTAAAAAACGAATATCACGTATAGGCGCTTTATAAGTTGGCATAATAATTTCCTAGATAAAGGGCGGTACAACAATGGTCAGTCAATGGCTTAATATGAATCCTGAACAGACCTTAGAGCATCAAAAATAGATTTATCGAATTATTATTCATATTTGGTAATAAATGGCATTGATTAAACTGTAAGTAAAAATTGTCAGAAAAGCGAATCAAAGTTAAACTCAAAGTTTAGACAGCTATATTTTATCTATATTTACAATGCTTTCTGATAAAGCAGAAATGATAACTCATATGGTCAATGGACGAAAAAAGTCTTAACAAAGTAGCATCACGTTACAATCTAGGAGAAGTGCTTTGAGAGCCTCATTATTAAGCTTATCTATTTTAACCATTACCCTTGCGGGATGTGCTACAACGCCAAAGCAAAACACTCAATCCCTCAATGAAAAAGTCTATCATAGCTATGAACAAATGATGGGTAAGCAAAGTTATGCTTTTTCAGGGCACATGTCTTTCCATGCAGAAGCAGGGAAAATGACAAAGCCAGAAATTGCATCGAAAGCATTAGGTACACCGCCTACCTCGGATGAAGCAACATTGGCAGAGGACGTATCTTTAGAGTCGCAACGTGAGCAAATATTAAAAGAATTGTTGACGACTACGCCCAATTATCCAAGCGAACAACAACAATGGATGAAAGAGGGTATTGAAAATCCATACAGCACACCATCTAAAAAAATGAGTAATAAAGCGCAAGCTATGCCAGTATTGATGGCGAGTTTTATGAATCGCTATTTCTATGAGTTTGATGGCGTGGTGGATTTGAAACGTGGTCAGATGAGCTTTGATCCAACCATTGGCTATCGTGCGAAAAATCTACAAGCATGGATCAAATTGCCACTCGCTTTAGACTTTGCCAACTATAAAGCTTATGCAGATATTTCCGCATTATCACCGATATTGACTGACCCACAATATGACGGTCAGTACGTGGTTTATGATTTTAAAAAGCTCATGGATAAAACCGATATCGACCTCAAACCTGCGCTAGAAGTTGTCCGTGAAATGATGCTCGTCAATGCGGCATTGGCAGAGGAAAGTGAATATCAGCGCTTGCCATTGACAGCAGAAGATAAACAAAATCAAGCTGTGGAGCGCATTCAATACAAAGGCGACTATGCCAAAATGCTAGCGCAATACATGCTGTATTTTTATGTCAATCAAGACTATTTAAAAACTTTAGTCGATAAAAATCTCAAATCAGATCAACCGATTACGCCTGATCAATTATTCTCTTTAGGAAAAAAATCGAGCTATGGTCAGACGCTAGGCACACAAAACATTGCCAAAGAACCATCTGAACAAGCACGTGATGCAATGTATCGGGTCTACGATGGTATTGATGCGATCTATGCAGAAACTGATTTGGCGAAAGATAGCGCTCCTGCTGTAGAGCAAATCGTTGCACCACCACCTGCATTGGCGAAAGATATGCCAAGTGTTGAAAGCTATGACGATGAGCTACGTGATGAAGTCTTAAATGGCGATGAGCTAAGTGGCGAAGAGCTAAGTGGCGATGATCTAAGTGGTGAAGAAAAAAGCGAATATCAAATTCGTCGTGAAGAGAATAAAGCACTGCTCGCAAAATTTGATCAATACAAAAAAGCTGATCAGCTCATCACAGCTAAAGAGCTGAAACGCATTGTTGCCGAACAGCCTGAAGCCTATCAAGTTCTAATCAAACAAGGTGATGCGGAGTTTAGCGACCTAAAGTTGCTCGAAGATATGGGCTATGTCACCAATTTTTCACTCGATGCCGAAGGTCGTTTGAAGCGTGCAGAGCTGTTGATTGAAATGCCAAATTTCGATGAAATTGGGATTAAAAATATGACAGCAAAAGCAGTGATGAATATTGGTAACTATGGTACTGCACGTGTTGATCAAAGCAAATTACGCAATGCGGTAACTTTCCAAGAAGCTGCCAATGAGCGTTCGGTATTGAATCTCGGAAAAATCGTTGAGCAATTCACTGCTGATCCAAAGGATTCACAAAAAGGTGAAGCGAAAGACGCTGAGAGCCGTAGTAAATATTGGTCAAGAACAGAGCGTTATGACCAGCTCGCAAAAAGTTTTTGGCAACAGGGATTAAGCTTTGTTGAAGTCTATAGCGCTTTATACAACTATGCAGCGATCGCAGAGTTAAAAGAGTCAGATCGTGAAGCCTTTGACTTGTCAGCACTGAAAACCACAGCGAAATGGACGGCTTACTATTATGCAGATGAAGAAGGCTTTCCACTGACTGCGGCACAAAAAGCAGAATACGATCAAACGCCTGATGACTGGCCGTACTATGATGAATATCTTGCAGAAAATGTATGGTACTCAGTGCAAAAAACTGAGAAAGAAGCAAAGCTCGTGACGGACTTCCAAAAGTTGCGTAAGCAGGGTAAAACTAATCTGCAAATCTTTGAAACTTTGTATAAGCTAATGGATGAAAAATCAGGCTACAACCAATATCTCACAGATGAAGAAATGGATGAACATCAACGCTTTATGCACACCATTGCTGAGATCGCCGTAGAAGATTTAATCACCCAAAAAGTGGATGTCAATAAATTGCGTCCATATAGCGAAGCCGCATTGAATCGCTTTTCATCAGAAAATTATCGTGCGGTATATGAAGTTTTCTTAACGCAATAAAATCGCATGAATCAAAAAAATCAGCCAAGTGGCTGATTTTTTTTAACTTGGAATTTTGGCTTAAAACATATTCATTTATAGAAAATCTTTTAACTCAGGTCGTACACCATTCCAGATTGCAAAGGCTTCGATCGCTTGACCAACGAGCATCGAGTAGCCATCGGCATACGGCACACCTCGAGCAATCGCTTGATCAATAAACGTCGATGCTTTGCCATATGCCATTTCATAAGCGAAATTAAACTTCAAACTGTCAGGGAGTTGTAGCGCATCACCTGAAAGACTTGCCGAAGTTGCATTGACTACAATATCAAACTGCGCATTTGCTTCACTTTGCAATTGATCGAGTGACAGTGCGGATAATTGACAAGTTAGCACATGTGCTTGAATGTCGTTGATCAGTTGTTCTGCACGAACTAGTGTACGATTTGCAATGCTGATTTTTGTCACGCCAGCCTGTGCTAATGGATAAATGACGCCACGTGTTGCACCACCTGCACCGATGATCAAAATCGTGGCTTGATTTAAATCTAAACCATTCGCCTTTAACGCATCAACCAAACCTTGCCCATCAGTATTATCACCGATGAATTTGCCATTTTGACGATACAGTGTGTTGACGGCTTTGGCGATTTTGGCGCGCTCGCTAAGCTCATCACATAGCTCAAAGGCTTGCTCTTTAAAGGGCACGGTAACATTCATGCCCACGCCACCGTCGGCAAAAAATGTCTGAACGGCTTGCTCAAAGCCATCGAGTTGCGCAAGTAATTTTGAATAGTGCAAATCTACACCTGTTTTTTCTGCAAACGCATGGTGTAGTTCAGGAGAGCGAGAGTGCTCGATGGGGTTGCCGATAACGGCGAATTGTTTGGTCATTAGATTACTTTTTTATCGAAGTGAATTCATGGACATTATTAAATCGTAATTGTGAGGATTATTCCACCGCACCGACTTGATCTAACCAATCTCTTGGCTTGAGGTAATATTCAGTTAGGCGCTTTTCAGGCGAATCGGCGTCCCACTCAGGGCGATACGACCAGCCTGCCAGATTCGGTAAACTGACCAAGATTGACTCAATTCGACCGCCAGTTTGTAGACCAAACAAAGTGCCGCGGTCATACACCAAGTTAAACTCGACATAACGTCCACGGCGATAGAGTTGGAATTCACGCTGTGCTTCGGTATAAGTTTTATCTTGATTATGCTCAAAAATTGGCAATATCGCATCCAAATAACCATTACCCACGGCTTGCATATAAGCAAAACAGGTGTCGAAATCCCATTCGTTCAAATCATCAAAGAATAAACCGCCAATTCCACGCTGTTCATCACGATGTTTGAGATAAAAGTAATCATCACACCATGCTTTATGCTTAGCATAAACATCATCACCAAAGGGTTGGCACAGGTCATAAGCTTTCTTATGCCAAGACACACAATCATCATCATTTGGATAAAATGGCGTGAGATCAAAGCCACCGCCAAACCACCAAATCGGTGCTTGACCTTCTTTTTCTGCGATGAACAATCGCACATTGGCGTGTGATGTTGGTACGTGCGGATTTTTTGGGTGAATGACTAAGGATAATCCGAGCGCTTGGGCTTTTGCACCTGCAATTTCAGGATGGCGTGCTGTGGCAGAAGCGGGCAGTTGTTTGATGTCGATGTGAGAAAACATCACGCCACCTTTTTCGATCACTTCACCGCCTTGTAAGACGCATGAGCGACCACCACCACCTTCTGGACGTTGCCAATCATCAGCGACGAATTTGGCTTGTCCGCCTCCTGCATATTCACGTTGCTCTAAGCTTTCACAAATTCGTTTTTGTAAATCGAGGAGAAAAGTTTTGACTTGTTCAATGTGCTCAGCATTCGGAGTAGACATGACATTCACCGTAGCAAAAATGGGATTGATTTCATCTGCTTATACTACAGCACAAAACCATATGAAAAGTAAGTGTTTTAATTCACATATTAATGAGTAAGCGCTTAGAAATGACGAATGAGGTATTCCTCTGTCAAAAAGTCATTAATACAAAAGTCATTAATACATATGATCCATGCGATCACGTTTGGTGCGTAGATAGGCTTCGTTAAACGGATTTTTGCCTACGATTAAAGGCAAGCGATCAACCACATCAATACCGAGTTTTTTTAACGATTGGATTTTATTTGGATTATTGGTAATGAGTTTGACTTTTTGAATACCCAGCTGTTTGAGCATGATGGTGGTCATGTCATAACGGCGTGCATCAGCAGGCAAATTTAATAATAAATTGGCATCGACGGTATCGTGCCCTTGATCTTGTAGCGCATATGCACGGATTTTATTGGTTAAACCAATACCACGGCCTTCTTGGCGTAAGTACAATATTGCACCACGACCTTGCTGTTGAATCAGTTCCATTGTCGCATTGAGCTGAGGACCACAGTCGCACTTTAACGATGAAAACGCATCGCCTGTTAAGCATTCAGAGTGAATACGCACTAAGGTTGGCTCATCAGAAAATTGGTCTAATCCTACAGATAGCGCAACATGTTCTTCTTTTGTTTCAGGATCTTGAAAAACACTAATGATAAACTCGCCATGTGCAGTAGGTAATTTTGAACTGGCAACAAACTCGATCGACACGTAGAATACTCAATATCTTTAAAAAGCATTTTATTATAACTGAATCCATCTACAAAACGGCAATTTGGCATTGTTTTTGTGCAACAAGCGCACTTTTTTGTATTCATCAGTCAATAATAGTTGCTATCAAGGGGCATTATTCAGGATAATCTACGCTTTATTTTGCTACCTAATTTTGCACGCTTCTGAAGTTTTTGACCTTGCGTTTTTGTAGATTTGGTTGAACGCAACAAAAGCATCTTAGATTCACATCATAAGTGCAATTTTTTTAATTAAAATGTGGCAGTTATATGTTGTAATATAGATATTGCAATCAGCTGACAAACATTCCCGAGCAACCTTTAGCAAGGCATTTGAAGGCATAGCCACATATGTTGTATACCAAGATTCCTACGCAACGACCTCATACTCCACTTTTAGATAGCGTTGATTATCCAGCACAGTTGCGTCAGCTTTCTGTTGATCAGTTGGCGACTTTGGCTGATGAACTGCGTCACTATCTTTTGTATGCAGCAGGTCAAAGTGGTGGGCATTTTGGTGCGAATTTGGGTGTAGTTGAGCTCACAGTTGCCTTGCATTATTGTTTTAATACGCCACATGATCGTCTGATTTGGGATGTCGGTCATCAGGCGTACGCGCACAAAGCATTGACAGGTCGTCGTGAGGCGTTGACTTCGATTCGTGCGCAAGATGGATTGGCGGCATTTCCTACCCGAGAAGAATCCGAATATGACACTTTTGGCGTCGGACATTCTTCCACAGCGATTTCAGCGGCGCTCGGTATGGCACTTGCCAGTCGCTATCAAAATCAACAACGTGAATGTATTGCTGTAGTCGGCGATGGCGCAATGACCGCAGGTATGGCGTTCGAGGCGATGAATGATGCTGTGGCGCATCAAGCCGATGTACTGGTCGTGCTGAATGACAATGATATGTCGATCTCATGTAGCACAGGTGGTTTTGCCAAGCATTTAGCAGCGATTTGGAAAAGTGGGCAGTCGGTTAGCTTGGATGCGCAAGGTCAAGTGGCGATCTTACCTCATCCTGAGTGGACATATACCTCTCGTCTACATGATGCAGCAACCGACGCTGCAGATAATCTCTTTAAAGCATTGGGTTTTGAGTATTTTGGACCTTTTGATGGGCATAATCTTGAAGAGCTCACGCAAGTTTTAAATGCCGTCAAACAGCGAAAAGGGCCTCGTTTACTTCATGTTTATACAAAAAAAGGCAAAGGCTTTGAACCTGCCGAAGCTGATCCGATTGGCTATCATGCCATTACTAAAATTAATCCAAATGTCAGCACATCTGTCCCAGTTAAATCTGCTAAAAAATATTCTGATGTATTTGGTGATTGGCTCTGTGATGAAGCCAATCTAGATCAACGCCTTTTAGCGATCACACCAGCGATGTGTGAAGGCTCGGGCATGGTTGAGTTTGCTAAACATTTTCCACAGCGTTTCTTTGATGTGGCGATTGCAGAACAACATGCGGTCACACTTGCTGCAGGGATGGCGTGTGAAGGGTTAAAACCAGTCGTTGCAATTTATTCGACCTTTTTACAGCGTGGCTATGATCAGCTGATCCATGATGTGGCACTGCAAAATCTTGATGTCACTTTTGCGATTGATCGTGCAGGTTTGGTCGGAGAAGATGGACCAACCCATGCTGGGGCGTATGATTATGCTTATATGCGTACTGTGCCAAATATGGTGATCCTTGCACCAAAAGACGAAAATGAATGTCGTCAGATGTTGCACACGGCTTACCATTATCCAGGCCCTGCGGCGGTGCGTTATCCTCGTGGCACAGGTGTAGGTGCAGAGATCATTACAGAGATGTCGATCTTGCCACTTGGGCAAGCGGAAGTCGTTGCTGAATATGGTACTGCGCCGTATGCGGTATCTATTCTCGCTTTTGGTAGTCGAGTTTATCCATGTATGGCAGTTGCAGAGCAATTGGCTGAACAACTTAATATTGCGGTTCGTGTGGTGAATATGCGCTATGTCAAACCGATTGATCATCGCATGATTCAGCAATGTGCCTTAGACAGCGACCTACTGGTTACCGTTGAGGAACATGCAGTGATGGCGGGTGCAGGCAGTGCGGTCAATGAAAGTTTGATTGCACAAGCCTTGTCTGTGTCATGTTTGAATATCGGCTTGCCTGATCAGTTCTTAGCGCAAGCCACGCCTGCACAAATGCTTGCCAGTGTTGGGCTCGATGAAGTCGGTATTTTCCATCAAATCAAACAGCATTATCAGTCGCTCACAGAGCAAGCTGAACACGATAAAATTTCAGCTAAAGTTTTTGCTTCGCAATAATTTCATTGTATTCAAAAGTTCAATTTTTTCATAAAAATTTCTACTTCACGAAAATGCCTAAAGTTTGCTAGAATACGCAGGCTTTAGGCATTATTCTTTTTAATCTGTATTTTCTCATCTGTAATTATTCAAGGTCGGTGCTCAATGGAACCTATGGTGGTGATGGCTGCTCGTGCGGCGCAATTGGTCGGTGAAGAGCTTTTAAAGGCGCATAAAAATCGCCATATGCTCGATTTGCAAGTCGAAGAAAAGGGCATTGATGGACCAGTCACTCGTGTGGATCGTTATCTTGAACAGATGATTATTGATACATTAAAACGTAGTTATAAAAATCATAGCTTCCTCGGCGAAGAGTTTGGCTACCAAGAAGGCAAAGGTCACGATGCTGATTGGTGTTGGATCATTGATCCGCTTGATGGTACGCAAAACTTTATTAATGGTTTTCCTCATTTTTGTATTTCGATGGCTGTACAGCACAAAGGCGTCACACAACATGGCGTGATCTATGATCCTGTGCGTGATGAGCTGTTCTCTGCAAGTCGTGGTCGTGGTGCGATGCTCAATCAACGTCGTATCCGTGTCAATGTCAAAGACAGCCTTGACAATACTTTCCTTGCGGTCGGTCATCCTTTCAAATCTTTACGTGGTGAAGAAGTGGTATCACATGCGGAAGAGCACTTTGCATCTTTACTTGCAGTGACGAAAGCGGGTGCACAAATTCGCCGTGCAGGTTCTGCAGCACTTGATTTAGCCTATGTGGCAGCAGGTCGCTTTGATGGTTTCTTTGAAGTGAATCTCAAGCCGTGGGATATCGCAGCAGGTGAGTTATTGGTACGTGAAGCTGGCGGTACGGTAGTGGATGCACGTGGTGGACAAGATAGTCTTGATAATGGTCAAGTCTTAGCGTGTTCATTAAAGTTATTAAAACCATTGATGAAAACCGTTGTTCCTGCGTGGGGCGATGCCGTGAAAAGCAAATAGTTGCAAAATTAATATTAGAAAAGAAAAAACGCATGCGCTGTTGAGATCATGCGTTTTTTTTATGGCTGATTTTTATGATTGATTTTATGGCTAGAATTGAACGTCTAGAAAAGCACTTTATAGATAAAAATAATGATCGCCAATGCAATCAGCGGATTTAAAAATAAATACACTTTTGAAGCTTGAGTAGCTGGTGCGAGTTCTACGGTTTGATTTGCGTTTTGATGCGCATGATCATAGTCTGTTGGATGTGCATTATGTTGTGCATTTTGATTAATCATTTGGCTAAACTCCTTCATCACCTGTTGGCTATCAACGGCTTGTTCTGCTTCAATGTCTTCTGCACGTTTGTTCTCAGGTTGTCCAATACTATCCCAAAACCAAGCATCAGCATGGACTTGTAGCCAATGCTGTTGACCATTAATTAATTCAGCGATGCCACTTTGCCCAAGTGAGGCACTTTGATCGAGATGCTGAAGCTCTTGCAAAAAGATTTGCGCAATATCGTGGTTGGTAGACTGAAGCTCAGGTTGAATCGGGGCAAAATACTGCTGTGCTTTTTCTTCGTTTTGAATGTGGGAATAAGTACGTGTAGAAAGTGGTTCTACATCTTGATTTTGTATCTGCGCATAGACAGCGTCTGCATTTTTCTTCTGTGCAGAAATGAGCTCGGCTACTTGAAATGCCAAGAGATGCGTTACAAATTGCTTGCGCTCAGCTTTTGCCTGAGATGCCAAAAGCTGAGGTTGTTGCTGTTCGACCTGCTGTCCGATATAGCTGACAAAATCAAATGCCATGAGATGTCCTTCTTGTTTTATTACCGTTAATCTAACACACGTAGTGATGGTTTTTTCTTATTTTCATCAGTTTTTTCAGACTGATCTTGCTCTGCATTGGGTAGTGCGTCTTCCGAAAGGACTTGATTCTCATATTCTTTTGGATCAAAGAATAAGCCCTGACCATTTTCACGGCTATAAATCCCAAGTACCGCAGACATCGGTACATAGATTTCTTGAGGGACACCGCCAAAACGTGCACTAAAGTAAATCGCATCATTGTCTATCTGAAATTGATGTACCGCATGCGGCACGATATTCAGTACGATTTGCCCATCTTTGACGTGTTGCGTTGGCACCTTGACATAACTTTGCGTCGCATCTACCAACAGATAAGGAGTTAGCTGATTGTCACAAATCCACTCATATATTGCACGAGCAAGATAGGGGCGGGTTGGGGTCAAGTTGGCATCGGTCATGTGTAGCACCTTAGTTATTGAAAAACTTTAAATAATCACTATACCGTGAAAGCTCTACTTGTGTCATGGATTGTTTAAAACTGTCACGATTAAAAACACGTTTACAATAAAGCAAAAGCGCTTTGCTGTGCTTATTTGAGATGGAGATTCCGACTGATGGTAATCGCAGTAACAATGGCGCAAGACTACAATCTAAAATTGAAAATTGATCAGACATAAAGTAGTTGGAATGTTGAAACAAGCGACTCAGATTAATGATCACATCTTGAAGCTCTTGCTCAGCCTTTTTCTTATCGAGATCGCTTAGTTGTTCAGGATGACGTAACAGTTGATCGGCATATTTAAACCAATCTTGATGAATGCGCCATAACAGTTGTTTTTGCTGTGCTTTTTCGGCAGGCGCATCTGAGAATAGACGGTTTTGTCGATAACGATCATCGATATATTCATTGATAATGAGATGATGATATAGCTTCGTTTGTGGATCAACCAAAGCGGGCAATGAGCCGTAGGGATTGATTTGGGTTAAGTCTTCAATGTCGCTGTCTTCGACCAAAATAAGTCGGTATTGGATACCTTTCTCCGCCAAGATCAGACGCGTGCTGTGGCATTGGTAATCATTATTATGGCTATACAGCGTAATACCATGAAAATGCGGAAGGTCTGAGTTGGGCATAAAACCAATGACTAAAAGATAAAAATCACTATTTTACCCAAAATTTGATGCTGACTAAAGTCATGTATTTATTTTCATTTAATGGAAATATTTTTTGTACGATATTCGCTTGTTTTCTGAACGAAAATAACACAGACTGCTTTAAGTTGACAGAAGTAGTCAATTAGTAATAAATAATTGCAATAATATCAGATGGATTGTGGTGTTACATAAAAAAATTACTATTGTGATTATGCGGAAATCATCTATAATGTTTGTTAAGTAAATCACTGTTTTTATATTTTTTGGTAAGCTTGGCTTAATACAAACTTAAACTGTGATTAACTTTTTCATTATTTCAATATAGGGTGTTAGATCATGGCAAAGATTTCATTGGAACAATTGTCGAGTATTGATGGGTTTGTTGCTGCTGCATTGGTTGATACCGATAGTGGCTTAGCTTTAGCGACATTAGGGTCGGGTATTGATTTGGATTTGGCTGCAGCTGGAAATACGGAAGTAGTTCGTGCTAAACGTAAAGTTGCAGCTGCTTTAAATTTGAATGATAATATTGAAGACATTTTAATTACATTGGGTAAGGCGTATCATATAATTCGCCCATTGGAACGTAATGATGCTTTGTTTTTGTACATCGTTTTAGATCGTTCAAAATCAAACTTGGCTTTGGCGCGCCATGAATTGAAAAGCTTTGAGAAAGGTTTAGATTTTGCTTAAGCAATTTCGAATGTAAATTTTCCCCATAATTCATTTTTTGAGTTATGGGTTTTTTTACTTGTATCTGATGCTTGGTGAGTTTATGGTAGCTAAAAAATCAATATATTTGGCTGTATTTGGTTTAAGTCTGCGTGATTTGAATAACTTGAAAGAGCAGATTAGAAAAATTATTCCGAGTAGTGTGAATATCTGTTGGTCTAATGTGGCAGAGCCAAAACTACAAGCATTATTAATTAATGAAACCTTCTTCGATTCGCCAAGTATTCAAAATCTTATCAAAACGCATAATTTGAGTGTATTGAGAATAATTAGTCGGTCAGAGAAGAATAGCATCATTGAAGCAGATAAACTTTATTTACCGATTATAAATACTTCGCCATTAGAAAATTGGTTTGCGAATAATATTTTATTTGATGAAGAAGTACGGTTTTTAGAAACTGAATCGTATAAAAGTCCAGTGCAAGTAAAACCTCAAGTGAATAGTGCAGAGTTTTTTAAAGAGTTATTGAGTCCAAGTAATGGCTTAATTCAATTGTTTGATCGTCATGGTCGATTGGGTATAGCAGATACTCGAAAACAAATTTTTTTTGAAGATGAAAAGCGGACTCTGAAATTTACCGACGGTTCTTTAAACTTTACATATGCAACTATGAGTGATGCAAAAAGCACAGAAGGTAAAAGACAATTTGATTTGTTATTTTGGCTATGGACTATTCTGTGGAAGTCTCCAGATTATTTAGAATTAGCGCCTGAGGATGGATACTTTAAGTTGAAATTTTGGCCTCAGCCAGAAGATGGCTTTGATCGAAGGGATATTTTGAGGCTCTCTGCATGTTTTGCAGAAGGTGCGAATATTTCTTTAGTATCGGAACATGTGGATATTTCTCACGATCGCGTTAGGCAATATATGATTGCAACGATTTTAGTTGGATTTGGAAACATGTCTAATAAAGCGGATGCGAAATTTACTATTCCTGAGGTGAGTAAAGTACTTGGTGGTGAGGAAGTAGGAATGGTTCGCAAGTTTTTTGGTGGTTTGCGTCGGCGTTTAGGCTTATAGGATATATTTATGGTTTTACATCAATATAAGATAGTGTTTGGGGGGTCAATGGGTGCTGGAAAATCTTCCGCTATTCAAGCACTTTCAGATATTCCGGTATTGTCAACAGAAGTACTAAATACAGATGCTTCTGCACATCAAAAAATGCAAACAACCGTGGGAATTGACTATGGTGAAATCACTTTAGATGACGGTTTACAAATCGGCTTATATGGAACTCCTGGGCAAGATCGCTTTGATTTTATGTGGTCTGTAATCTCTAAGGGGGCAATTGGGGCAATTATTCTAATTGATCATTCTGGTCCAAATCCCATAAAAGACCTCGAGGTTTATCACAATGCATTCAAAGAGTACACAGATAATATTATTTTTGCAGTTACACATATAGATCAAAGGGCTGACCGTACCACTTCAGTTTATCGTGATTGGATATCTCGTCAAAACAAATTGTACCCATTATATTTTATTGATGGGCGCGAAAGAAAAGATGTGTTACTTCTAGTTGAATCTCTAATTTCTTCGGTTGAAGTCAAATTATCTAAATTGTAAAAAAATGGATGAAAATCAAATATGTTTAATCATGTAAGTAGTCAACGCAAAGTTCCAGAAGAACTTTTACAGATCGGAAAAGCTCAGATTAACGAAGTGTTAATAGGTGTCAGTGGTGTTCATTTTGTGATGTTATGTTCATCAGATGGATTTGAATTGGCTACTGTATATAAAAAAGAAATTCAAAATAGAAGTAAGATCGCAGCTGTAAGTAGCTCAATTTTGGCGATGGTTGCGGCATTTATCAATGAAATTAAGTTAGATGGCTGTCAAACAATCACGTTAGATGCAGAAAATGGAAAAGTAGTATTGTCGACAGTGTCTACAGTTAATCATCCAATGATAATCGTAACCATGAGTGCTAAAGATGTTCTGCTTGGAAGTTTGTTACATTCTGTGAAAAGAGCCTCTGAGAATATCGCTAAAGCGGATCAGTAGACTTATTTGAGTTTTTAAAAATCTTCATTATGATCTACATCAAATTGAATCACTTTAAAAATGACGTCCATACTGTAACCACGATATTGTAAAAATCGAATTTGTTTTGCTTTCAGTTTAGGATCGGTGGCAACTTCAGCACCATATTTTTTAACTTTTGTCGCTAATGCTTCAGCAAACCAATCGACTTCAGCCAAGTCCTCACTTGCTAACTCAGCATTTACTTTAATTTTTTGCAACTGTTGACGAATACGCTGAGGACCTCGTCCTTGTCGTAGATTGCTACGAACAACCATGCCTGCCATGCGTTCGTCACTTTGATAATTCTGATTAGACAGCTCATCTAAAAGCGCATCAACCTCTAAAGCATCAGCATCTTTCTCTAAAAGTTTTAAACGAAGCTGTGCTTTGGAAAACTCTCTTTTTGCCAAATAAGCAAAAGCCAGCGAGCGCAAGCGCTGACCTGTTAAGGGCTTTTTGGTGGGCTGTTCAGAAGATTCCATATCGTTAAACACATCAAGTCATTCAAAAAATGCGATTCAATTTTAAATGAATTTACGATGGGACTGTAGTGGCATCGATTGTCGCACTTTATTTTGTGCATCAAGATCAAATGGCGCAATAATCAGCTGAGCGCCTTTTTGATCTGTCTCTGCGAGGATCTTTCCTTGAGATTGACAAATCATACTATGTCCCCAAGTTTGGCGTTTGCCGTGCGTACCCTGTTGTGCCGAGCCCAATGTCATACATTGCGTATCCATTGCACGTGCTTGTAGTAACAACTGCCAGTGCATTTCACCAGTATGGTAAGTGAAAGCTGATGGTGCGGTGAGTAGCGCTGCTCCAAGCTCACGCAGTTTGATGGCGAACTCTGGAAAACGTAGATCGTAACAAACCATCATGCCGAGATTGCCAAATGGCGTGCTCACCACAACGGGTTTATTTCCTGCTTCAAAAACTTTGGATTCTTGATATGCGCCAATATGATCGCCAACCTGCACATCGAACAAATGAATTTTGTCATATCGTGCAACGGTTTTTCCCTCAGGACTAACACACAGACTTGTCGTGCGCACACGACCATCAGGGACAATCTTGCCATCAGGACGATAAGGGCAGGGCAATGTGCCTGCAATAATCCAAATTTGATATTGAAATGCCAATTGCTCAATACGTGCTTTTAATTCATCAAAGCGTTGTGCAGTATCAAACTGCTGTCCTGCAGCAAAACAAGCAAAATTTTCAGGCAGTACAATCAGCTCCGCATGCTGTGCCTTCGCATCAATAATAAGTTGTTCGACTGTGGAAAAATTGGATTCAATATCATCTTGTGAGTTGAGCTGCGTTACAGCGAGTAAAACCATGGTGTTACTCCTTGTAGGCATAAATGAAAGAAAAACCTAATCCTAAGCAGAATTTAGGCTTTAGAGTTGCATGTTTCGGGTTGCATACAAGATTGTTCTTTTTGCAGTTGTTTGACTAGCGGTTCAAACATATTTTGATTGTTTTCATTGAGTTGCATCAATGTGCGGTGCGCATCTAACACTGTTTTGAGCATGGTCGAATGCGTAACGTTCTCTTCAACCAACGCTTTTGTACAGACGTCAGAGCTTCCGCAATAGTTCAATATCACGAAAACTTGGTTTAAACCCATACTATTTGCCAGTGTGGTAATGTCCGCATTTGTTGACAGCATGACCGCTTGGATATTGTGATTTGACATCAACTTTAAGCCAAGCTTCGCCAATATGCCGAGCACAGTACTATCAATAAATGTGGTTTCGGTAAGATCAACAATTGCACCAACAACTTGTTCACCTTGATCCATCTTGTTGAGCAATTTATCTAAACTGATGCAACCATGAGCACGGACTTCGCCTACAATTTTAAAAATGTGGGTACCGTTCAAACTTGCATATTCGATATGACCAATAGACATAAAAATGCCATGATTAAAAGACATACATAATTATCCCATAGCGCATATTTGTCCGCAAGCATTGAAATTAAAATAATCCAGAAACAAAATAATTATTTAAATATTTTCAATATCTTAAATTAATTCAATTTAGGCTTTAGTCTAAATTTCGATGCAAGTTTAAGCTTAAAAAATAAGCAACTAAATGAGAAAAAATGTCGTTAATTTGAACTAATTTTCCAGTGTTTTGAGTAGATGAAAAAGATTGCTAAATGTTAAAAGCTGAGCGTGACTTTAAAATTAAAAGTAATTTTATTTATGAATAATTTTAAGCATGGCGATGTCATCATTGACATGTGTGGGTGCAGTGAATTGTTTGTTGGCAAGATCGTTGAGTAAAAGTTGGAATTGTTCGTTGATTCCGCCTTTGTATGGTTCGAGTGCACCGTCAGAACACAAAATGAATTGACTATCAGGTTGCATATCGACGGTTATTTCATCAATTTTTAAATCATCTGTTAATCCAAGTGGAAAGCTACTTGAGTTAAACACCACAGGTTCTTGATTTGGCGCAATATAAATCGCAGGTGGGAAGTGCCCTGCATTTATAAAACGTAGTTGATTGGTTTTCAGGTCGATCATGCCAGCAATCATGGTGATATGTTTTTCAATATTTTCCTTGATTAGCATGTCATTTAATTTGACAATTAAATGCTTTGGTGAGTGCGCCCGTTTGTGAAAGCCTGCAAGCCAAGAGGTCAGCAAGCTACTGGTCACGCCATGACCGGATACATCCGCCAAATAGAACAGCACTTGATCTTCACCTACTTGCCAAAAATCAATCCAATCTCCTGAAAGATACGCAGTCGGTTGAAATAAATATTGAAAATCGTACTGTCCGAACTGTTGTTGTGTTGGTAATAGTCGTTGCTGTAACTCCGCCGCTGTAGGTAAATCCCGGCTGTCTTGGTTACGTTTGTACTGGGCTTCAATTTGTTGCAATTTGTCATAAGGTTGTTCTGGTAAATCTTCCCAAATCCAACCTGCCAAAGCACCTTTTTGCCATGCCATGCTTAGCGCTGCGCCTTCATCCTCACGCGCGATCACTACCGTTGGGCACGTCCATTGATTGTTTAAGTAGTCATGCACATCAGCGATATAAATTTGATAGGGATCGCACATCTCAACCAAGGTTAGTTTCACCCACTCAATATCTGCAAACAAAGTTAACGCTTTGTCTAATTGTCTGAGCTCTCGAGAAGGATAAACAAAATACATAATTCAACGTGCTCAAGTTTAATTGATATGAGTTATGAAATTATTCATTCGTCGTCGGTAGTGTTTCATCAGTTTCCAAAGGGTCGCTAGGCATAGCCTCATCATCGATAAACTCATCATCAATGAAAGCATCATCTTCCATGAACATCCCTTGTGATGGATCGTCACCACTACGCATTGCTATTTCATAATTGCGACGTTGTAAATAAACATCACGTAGCGCCGCATATTGATCACCTTGTACGATAGAGTCTAGCTCAAGAAACTGAGCACGGGCATCAATACCATCAACCGCATTGTACGTCCAAAAGATTTTATCATCTTCAAAAATATAGCCTTGTGGACGAGCAAAGGTATCTACCGCAAGCATGGCAAAGCCATCACGAAAAGTACTTGGACCAATCACGGGGATAATGACATATGGACCCGATGGAACACCCCAGACACCTAATGTATTACCAAAAGTTTCACGTTGAGAGTTCAAGTCGATGCGCTTTGCAGGATCAGCAAGTCCAAGACTGGTTACTGTATTGACGGTGAATCGGCCAAGTGTTTGAGCCGCCTGCTTGGAATTGCCTTGTAAAAGTTGATTCACTGCATTCCAAGGGTCACGAAGATTATTTCGAAAATTAGCAAAAGTACCACGCGCTTGCTCAGGAATTTTTTCCTTATACTGCACTGCCACAGGACGTACAACTGCTTTATCTAGAGTCATATTAAAGCTGTGAACTTTGCGATTTAATGGCTGAAGCGGATCTTTAACCTCTTCGGGTTGACTGGCTTTGGCGTCAACTTTTAATTGATCGGTTTTAATATTTTTTAATGTTTCAATGGTTTTTGATCGCGGTTTAGTTGTTTCAATTATTTCAGATGGTGTGACAGCATTGCTAATTACTGCATTTTTTTCAGTATCCGTAGGTGTTGTATCTGCAATAGCAAGAGGCGTATAAATAAAAGCACCACACAGCAAAAACTTGAAGGTTTGAGTCGACATAAAACACCAATGATCACATGTTAGGCTAGATCATATCAATCTTTTAGAATTACGCAAATAAAGAAATAAGCTCATCAATAGATCCTCGAATAGAAAAAAACATATATTGTATGCAGTGTTGATTAATTCACCACTTAAGCCAAAAAATAAAAGATAAACCTTGTAAAGTGATTCGTATGATGTAGAATGCGCACCTATCGGCGGATAAGCAGATAAAAACTTGTTGATAAACAAGGGCTTGGCTAAAATGGTTAAGTTTTGAGTTTAAAAAATGAGTTTTAAAAAATATCTAAATATCCAGTTGACTTTTTAGAGATAGAGAGTAATATAGCCGACCTAGCTTGATGCTGACGAAGCATTGAGTGATT
>LULG01000022.1_pt1 | contig 44027 bp, 66 predicted proteins | sample 728211 | NCBI WGS metagenome assembly LULG01 (sample SAMN03860295, study PRJNA289734) | marine metagenome | biome: seawater column; feature: ocean; material: water; isolation source: Red Sea water column Station 169 - depth 200m | place: Saudi Arabia: Red Sea | collected 2011-10-15 | depth 200 m | reverse complement strand
GTAAATACTCTTCCACCCGGACCAAATGCTTGTTCAAAATTTGTATTTAATAATTTTATTGCTGTAAGTAGTGGATCTTCTCCACCGCCACCACCTTTAAATCCTACAACTGTATCACCACCACTAAACTTCTCTATTCCCTGACCTGGTCTAGAAATAAAATCTCCTGCTTCACCACCTCCACCTCCGGAAGCAAATGCATCATGTCCCATCAAACCTGCATCTATTAATACTGATGCTGCTGTTCCAAGTCCTGGTACTGTTGATGCTGCACCTGAAAGTAACTCTAGACTGGCTTTTTCCCATTCTCCTAAATAATTTTTGCTTCCCTGACTGAATCTTGAGTCTGCTATGTTGCCTGCAAAATCGATATTAAAGTCTTCTCTCTGCAACATGAACTGGCGTTTTCTAGGCTCTATTTTCGCCAAATACATTGAGCGATTGGGGAACATTGGGGAGGAGGTAAAGGTAAACAGTTCTGCGTTTATGCCACAAGGCACTACGTAAACCTTGTCGGGTTGAGCTCCTTGCTCTATAAAGGCGTCTTGAATAGAATTCGACAACGCTATTATACTAGAATCACACTTATTAAAATCTGAAAAAATCCATTCATATCCCGCTCTTTTATCAGGGTGTTCTAGATAGGGAAAGTGGCTTGTCACTGCTTTATTTTTGCACTTAATATAGGGCATCACGTGAGAATAAACATCATAGTGTAGATGCGTAAAATCGGCTGGTGTAGAATTCGCAATGGAGATTACCTCAGATAGGTCTTTAGTATTGATTATTGTTACTAAGTGTCCTTTTCTTTCAAGTTCGTTTTTGTAATCCCACATAAGGCTCTCTACCCCACCCCACCCCTTGGGAGGGATAGACATTATGCCGGGGCCTATGAGAGTTATTTTCATTATTAATTACAAACGCCAATCATTGACGTATCTATCGTTGGGTTTGCTTTGTTGTATAGCTCTTCCGCAAGCTTAAAATCTTCTTCAGTGTCAATATCTACGGTCTCGACTCCTTCCAGTGGGTACATTAACGGTTTCTTTCCGACTAAGTTTCCATGTTCGAGTAAAAGACTTCTGTCTATGATACATACGCCGAAGGTGAGGTAATATAAATCGTCTGGAAGATCTTGACTCTTTGGGTGCTGTGGCCAATTATAATTTTGAGAGCGTGCGGCACCCTCCCATCCTCTCCATAGATATTCTTTAAGGGTTTTAACTGTCATTAAGCTGTCATAATTTCCTTGTTTGTAATCATGAATACATTGTTTGTATGTTTCTAGAGATATTAGTGGGCTGGTGACTTGCGCCAACATCATAGTGTCTGTATCAATATGAGTCGCTGCGTCTTTCCAGTATTCCCTTATGTCGCACTCGGAAGAGGCAATGTATTCATCTCTTTTGTGTATTTTAATGTTATGTTTTTTTGCTATTTTCCAGCTTGCTGGGCAGTTAGAGTTTAATATTATATCATCTATAAGTTTTTCTTCCTTTAGAGCCTTAATTATATTTATTTTTATTTCAAGTAAATTAGTGTTCGCGAATTTTTTAGTATTCTTTTGCTTTACTCTCTCTGACCCCGCTCTTGTGGGTATCACTGCTGTAATGGATTTACTCATAATTATTATCAAAGTTTTCGTATATTGGATTTGCTAGCACTTTCTCCATAAACTTGTCTACCTTTATTCTGTTGTCTCTCAGATACATTTTATATTTAAAATATTTAAACTGAGCGTCAGGGTCGTGCCTGTCTTCTCTGCCTGTTTTGGGGTCTATGCCGTCGTTGGTTTTTGACCACTTTCTGATAGTGTTTGGAGTGTATCCAGAGTTAAGGTAATCATTTCTATATAGGCTTCTATAAAAGTCAATACCTGTAATATATAGTTCTGCTAAAGGTGCGGTAAGTAAATCTATAATAGCGCTAAAGCCCGCGTTAGGCCTATTTGTTTCAGCTTTTACCGAAAAGTAGGGTTCATTATTTATAATTCTAGTTTTGTGCTTCTGGCTAAACCCATTTAAGGCTTGAATAAATCTGTCGAAAAACCATTCCCCCTGTGGATAAACGGAACATATATATTTTAAATCTATATTGTTGTCTCTTAAATCTGAGTTTTCGTATATCGTCCACTTGTCTCCCGACTTTTCTACAGAATCCCCGGGGAGTACATCGTTCGTAGACTCGTCATCAGTGTATAAAATATCTACTTTCGTCCCTATATCGTCTTGAAAATCTGGAGGTATATGTATAGATTTTACCCTAACTACTACATCGTGAGAATCAATGAATTGCCCCTGTCTGGTTCCTTCAACCGACTTAGCTGGCCCTACAAGAGCTACCCTTTTCCCTTTCAAAAACTCATGGTATTCTTTATCACTTACGTATGGCATCTTTATATTTTAAGACAAAGTCACTACAAAGTCCATAACATTTATCAAGATCGCCGTTGATCCCGACCTCTGGTAAAACGCAAACAGAGTTAGGGAGTAGAGGTTTGTTCGGGAATGTCCATAGGTACTTTTTAGAAGTCAGAACCACGGCGTCGGTATCGTGCCAAAAAACGTTTAAATCCCTATATTTAAACAAGCTCCCAAAAGCTTCGAGATTTTTGCAGTGGAGCCACAATCTGCTGCTATATTTGAATAAAAAATTAAACCACATGTCTGATTGAGCTTTACCTATATTGTATTGAGGCTCATCGTGGCCGAGCCAGAACTCTTCGTCTTTTAGCCAAATGTCTACTTCGGCGTCGAAGCCAGAGTTAATTGCCGCTTCTATGTAGTCTGGATGGTTTTCTTTATCTAGATTTTTTCCGTCTAAATTCCCTCGGTGAGCTATAAGTTTCATATTATTGCATGTGAAGTCTGTAGGCTGGATGTTTTTTACCTGTAAACATAGGTTTTTCGAAGTATGGGTAATACACGTCTTGCTTGTCTTTTATTTCGGGTGGTTCATCCATATTAACAAGCGACCAGTCAACTTCCCATAGCATGTGGCCTGTACCGGGAGCCATCTTCACTCCATATTTGCTTGAGAAAATTAATCGACAGATATCATGATAAAGTTTCGACCTGTTGTGTTCCTCCCACCTTTGCATGCCGTGGTCACCGCAAGCTTCATGGCTTGGGGTATCGCAAACATTTTCGTTGCCGCCCTTACTCCATTTACCTCCATAATTTCCGGGTAGAGGATTTAGCAATCGCACATGCCCAGTGTCATTAATTGAGCTTTTTTCCTTATTAAATTTTAAGGCTCTTAAAAAATAATCCCCGCATTGACAGCCAATGCCGCAAAATCTTTCGTCCCATAATCCGATTTTCAAAACTGCTTCAGGAAGATAAGAACACACGCCGTCACCTGTGCCGAAGGTTATGAAGGTGTATTTTTTGTGTGCTTCAAGAAGGAAGGAAACCCATTCTTTAGACCAAGTTAAATCATCTTGAGCGTGAATTAGAACGTCACAGTCTGGTTTTTCTAGGTCTTTGAATCCGTTTACTAAGCATTGATTCCAGCTTCTAGCTAAATGCCCAGTGCTCCAATCTGGCCTAGCGTTATTATTAATAACTTTTAAATTATGGTTTTCTAAAAACTCTTCGCGTATGTTAAAATTACTATGATTGTTTATCACTGTAACTTCGTAATCATGTTCAATAATATCCGTCTCGAATAAACTCTCTAAATTCTTATCGAGATACTCGGGGTTGTTATAAGTTACTATGTATAATTTAATTTTCATCAGACGTTTCCGATGTACGCTCTTATGCTTTTTATTTTGTTGTCTTCGTTAAATTCTATTACATCTACAACAAGAAGCTCGTCTCTTGTGCCGTCTTTATGATTGAGGTTTATATCTATTTCACAAGCAGCCGTGCTGTTCGCGTCGTAATAAATTCTTTTTACATTAATCTCGAGATCAGTGACGGCGGCAAAGAAGCGGTTGTTCGATTCGAGCACCGCTTCCTTGCCACTTACACTGTTCAGCCAGTCTCTCAGAGAGACGTCGTCAGCGTAAATATCCTTTAGCTTTTCTGCGTCTTTGCTAGAAAATGCATCAAAATATTCTTTTAACTGAACGAGAGAATTTGTCTCTAAGCCGAAGTTTTTCATGTTGTCATTCCTTATGTAACTCTGTCCTTGCTTTAACTAGTGGAAGGGTCACTCCAAGGTGATCCCAACCCGCTGAAGCTTTTAGACATCCGTCTTTATTAGCTTTCTTGCCTACTACGAGCGTACTCGTACAACCTGACAGCAGAAAAACTGCTGCCCCTACGATCATGATTTTACTCAGTTTTTTCATGTTTTTTTCTTTAAGAATTCTTGTAGGTCTTCTGGCGTTCCCAGACCCCACATTGAATTTTCACCTATGTCGTAAATTTTTACTTTTTTGTTATCTTGGATAGCCTCGTTAAAAACTGGGCAAACATAAAATTCATTGTTCACTCTTACGTTTTTTTCTATCATTTGCTTTGCATATTTTACGTAATCCGTTCCATTTTTCCAATAATATATTCCAACGGTTGCGATGTTGCTGATCGGCTTTTTTTCTGCTACTTCGCTAACGAATCCATTTGAGTCTAGTTTAGCGTAACTCCATTTCGGGTGAGTAGAAGGAAAAGTCAACATGCCAGCATCGACTTCGTCACCCACCATAGAATACATGAATTCGTTACTGTCCCAGTCAACGTATTGATCTGAATTTGCCATTAGTAATGGTTCGGCGTCGATTAAATTTTCCGCAAGCAGAGTGGTGCAAGCTGCTCCTTCTGTGAGCCCATCAACCTGCACTATCTTACAATTGGGTGAGATTTGATTTAGGGTTTCTTTAAGATTGTATTTTTCGTAGTGAGACTTTTGAACAATGAAGATGTGCTGCGCGTCAATGTTTAGATTTTCGACAATGGCCTGAATCATTGGCTTGCCGTTTACATCTATGAGAGGCTTTGGGAAAGTATAACCAGCTTGCTCAAATCTACTCCCCGCTCCCGCCATAGGAATCAAGACTTTCATTTTGCCGCCTTGCCATTTCGGCCTAACTTTTTCTTCGCTGTTTGCTTTGTCGATGGTCTCTTTCACTTTTTCGTATGTAACGTCTTCTACGTTTATGACTCCACATAGATGTGCTCCAGATTTTTCAGCAGCTTTTCTACCTATGTGTGAGTCTTCTACTATAACACAATCTTGTGGATCAACGCAAGCCTTAATCATGCATTTTAGATACATTTCTGTGCTTGGTTTGGGATTGAGAACGTCTTGATTAGAGTAGTAAAAATCTATGAATTCCATTAGCCCTTTTCTGAGGAGCATTAATTTTACGCTTTCTCTTATGGAATTCGAGGCTACGGCTAGAGAATATCCCTCTGATTTTAGTCTATTTAGTATAGATCTAAGGCGCTCGTCGTAAGACATTTCTTTATTAATTATGTCTTGAGTAGCTTCTTGTTTTAGGCTCCATACTTCGCCATAGCAGTCTTTCGGCAATCCCTTGTTTTGAGTTAGAAGTCGAAGCTTTTTTTTGGTGGGAAGTCCATCGTAAGTTGATAGATGCTCTTCACGATGAATAACGTAACTCTTGTTAATTTTTTCAAGAGCCCTGTTGAGTGCTTGATAGTGAAGCTCTTTAGCGTCAACCAACACTCCGTCTAAATCGAATATCACAAGTTTAATCATGTCACGAGTCTACCTTTAATTATAGCAGATATATCTGGAAAATCATTTATTTCATCTCTTAAATTTCCGTATAAGTTTAATATTTTTTTTTGGTATTCTGGTTTGAGATTTTCTAGAGTACTAGTTCTTTCTTTTTCTTGAGGAAAGTTTTTCAGTGCTTCGGGGTGATCGCTAAACCCCATAAATTTATGTATCATTTCTAAATGATTCCACATGCTTTCGTATCTAACCAATAGAATAGGATATTCTCTATCAGCTTTTGTCCAGTTATCAAAATGATGTTTTAAGCAAAAAAGATCTCTTTCGATTGACAGATAATCAGCTAAATCCCAATCAGGATCAAAATCTTCCCAGCACCCGCCGATGTTATGAGCGTGTTTTAAGGCCCAGTATTTATCAGGAGTACCAATCCCTTTTGGAGGAGCAAGTGCTTTGAATCTCCTCATGAAAAACGAAATTACTGCATCTACGGGATCAGAAAATAAATAAACGGCGCGATTTACTGACTGTGGGGTGCCGTTTCGTTTCGAAAAATTTTCTGGAGGCGGTGATTGCGAGTGTTTAAATACGTACGCAAGATTTTGCACGGCTATTCCATATGGATTTTTATAACCTGTTCTTTCTGAAGTCTGAAGCCAAAGATCTTCGCCCTTTACTGGTATATCTATACCGTAAGATTTAAAGTGGTTTATAAAAATTGTCGTGGCGGCCCCGCCAAAGGAATTAACTACTATCATTTTCTTGCTTCGCTCCCCTAAACCTAGGAAATTCTTCCATATTTTTATCTTTATGAATTATAGCCTTAGGAACAGGCATGTTCCACATTTCTGGATATGCGAAGCCGGGACTTAAAGTGAATACTTTTTCTTCGTTGTCGCTAAAAAATCTGTTAACGTGCGATTCGTCATGCCATGCGGCGATTATGTCTTTTTCTAAATCTATATTAACGTTGTTTTCTAGCAGCTTTATCATGTCTAATATGTGTGGGTTTCTACCGCCCCAGAAACAGCCCTGCCTGTATCTAGTTTCATTGATTTGCTTCGTAACGCATGCCGTCGATTCGGGGTTCGTCTCGAACTCACAAACTGGACCGTACATAAATTGCCCCGGGTGCTGAACTCCAAAGTAATACTGATATAGGTCAAGGAACTCTGCGGGAATCGGGGCGACCACTTCCATATCTGCGTCCATAAAAATTATGTCTGAGAATTTTTTTAAATGATCTTCAGCCTTCATCATAAACTCAAATCGTTTGAGAGTTATGTATGGCCAAGGCTCATGTTTTATATAGAAGGGGGTTACGTTTTCTTTTTGAAAAATAGGGTGGGCGGGCTCGTCAGTAAAAGCCATAATCTCTTTTGAAACTTCTGGTATAAAATTTTTTGTTATTGAGTCGTAGTAGCTCTGAAAAAATTCTATATATTTGTTTGTTCCAATAAATATGAATGCTATGCTTTTGTCCATGATTTCGGTATTATATCGTTTATGTAATCTCCGTCAGCTTTCTCTGGGGAGGCTATGATTTTGGCTCTTTCGGGGGTGTACCAACGAGATGGTGCAACAACATTTTTTTTAGGGTTTTTGTTAAGCCACGCGGCCCACCAGCTAAATGTAGAATTGGCTATAATATTATTTTTAAACATACTCATAAGAGCAAGCTCGGTTACGTCTTCGAAAGTGAAATCTTTAGCGTTTTGTTCTGCGGTGGCAGTATAACCTATCTGATAGCTATCATGTTCTCTTTCGTTTACAAAATAACAATCCGTATCTTTGAATATAGTTTTACACCATTTTATGTCATCAGAAAAAATAACCGCTTTTTTAACTAGCAGTAATTCGGTTGCTTTAAAATAATACAAATGAGATAAATTCCAATATACGTCCTGCAGGTTTACGTAGTCTCCTCTTCTTACATGTATTGTCGTGTCGTATTCTCTAAGTATTTTAGAATATTTTTCTTCTATTCTTTTTAAAATTTCATCGCTGAACTCGAAGTACTTTCTCACGTCCTCTTCGGCATCGAGAAAATATTTTTCGGATTGAAAATAGCCCTCTAAAACTAGGTCTTTGTCGTTATCAATTATATTTTTATCGAAAGGGTGGTAGTCGCACTTTTGCTCAACTAGAGCTAATTCGGGGGTAATTTCTGCTTTCGGCAGCTTGTTTTTAAAGCAGTGCTGGTACTCCCAGTCAGGGAAGCAAACCTCTTGCCCAAGGCTTTTCGCAATTCCGATAGTGGAAGCTATCTGAAAAAGCTGGTTGCCTAATCTTCCTTTATTGTTTAATTGCGGATATGATATCATAAAGGTTTATTTTCGCTTATCCAATCGTTAAGGCTCGTCATTGGCTTCCAACCGAGCTTCTCCTCAGCTTTAGAAATGTCTGCTAGTGTGACGCTTGGCTCAAACCTCGGAGGCAGGTTGGTATGATTTGGGCTTATCTGGGAGGCTATATTTTTTATTGAGCTATTTTTGCCTGACCCAATATTAAAAACATGGTGACCGTTTTCTAGATCGGCTGTTGCAGCAGCTAGGTTTGCTTTAGCTACGTCTACGACATTAACAAAGTCTCTGGTCTGTTCCCCGTCGCCAGTTATGCTTAGAGGTTGAGAGGCAAGGCTTTGCCGAAAGAAAATCCCCATTACTGGAACATACGCCCCTTGAGAAGGCTGACCTTCTCCATATACGTTGAAATATCTAAGAGACACGCTATTTAGGCCGTAAAGCTTGCTAAAGAGCTCTAGATATTGCTCTCCTATGAGCTTGTGTAAAGCATACGGACTCATAGGGTCTAAAGACGAGTCTTCTGGAGTAGGAATAATCTCCGAATTCCCATAAACTGATGAAGAAGAAGAGAATATAACTCTTTCTACGCCGGCTTCTTTAGCAGCTATAAAAATTTTTAAAGTAGCATCTACATTCGAAACGTGGTACTTAGCAGGGTCTTGTATAGATGGTTCAACTCTGGGCAATGCAGCTAAATGGAAAACGTATTTAGCTCCTTTCATTACCTTCAATAGTTCTGCGGGATGCATTTTTCTAATATCGTTTCTAAGGAGACCGGCTACGCCGTTCGGGGGAGGCTGAGTAGGCAAAATCGTTTGAACTGGGATCTTGAATACGTTAGCTGGGTCATTCGTTTCTAAGTTATCTATGATAATAACTTGAAAATTGTTTCCCAAAAGCTCGGAGACTACATGTCTACCTATAAACCCCATTCCTCCCGTTACTATAACTTTATCCATTTTTTACCCTTTCTTTAAGTTCTGATGTAGAAAAATCGTGGGATCGAGAATGAAAATATACAGAGTGTGCTATTCCCTCGCCGGTGTACTCCTTGCCTTCCCAGTCCGAGCCTAGTATCCTTACATCGGGCATAATTCTTTTTAGCAGTATGCGTAGGTCTTCTTCCGTCTCGTATGATTTAATTTCGTCTACGTATTTTACTGCTTGAAGTTGTATCATTCTTTCTTGTAGGGACTGTATGGGTTTGTTTTTTTCTGGGCGATCTATACTTGGGTCTGTTTGTAGAGCGGCTATCAAATGGTCGCATTGTCTCTTTGCATCTTCAAGCATCAAACAGTGTCCTGCGTGTAGTAAATCGAAACAACTGGCCACAAAGCCTACCTTTATTGTAGACGTGGTATTTTTAACTTCGTTTCTCCAGACGAACGAGTTCATAGCTTTGCTGTCTATAAATACGTCGTATTGTGGTTTTTTATTGTATATGAGTTCGTGATATTTGACTCCCCATTTCTTTAGTTGCTCTCTTGTAAACTTTTCCTGATTAGGCCAAGTTAAATGTCTATGAGTAAATAAAATGATTTTATTTCCACTGTCGTAAAGACTGTTGATTTGAAATATAACCTCTTCATGGGGCTCTACAAAATTGTAATTATTGTCCGGCCTTTCAGAGCATATAGTTCCGTCTATGTCAAAGCAGTAAATCATATGAGTTACATAAACACCGCAGATCCTCCTATGTTGGCGGTTTGTACCCCTTGAGAAGAGGGTTGAACTTTAAATGATCTGTTTTCAAAATCTTGAATTTTATCAATCATATTGTGACAAGGACGCTGCGTTTCTACAAATACTAAAAAATATCCGCCGCCACCGGCACCACACAGTTTGTAAGCTTCTACTTCGGGAGAGTTGCGTAACACTTCGTCTAAGTCTAGTAAATCTTTATTGTTTAAAATAGACTTCGATGTTTGTTTTTTTATTGTCCAGCCTTCTCTTATAATTTCAAAAAACCTATGATAGTTTTCTCTAGCTAGGGCGTTACCCATTTCTTTTACTAACGGCAAAGACTCTTTTGCTTTTTCTAAATTTAGAGTTGAGAGGATATCTGTTGAAGATCTAGTTACGCCGGTGTATATTAAATAACAATCATAATTATCGAATAAAGTGTCTTCATATTTCTTAGAAATTACTCTTCCGTTCGAATGAAACTCCATCTTCTTTAGCCCTCCGAGAGCGCAGCCAAAGGGGTCTTGAGAACCTGTTAGGGGATTAAAATTTCTTTCTAGCTCAAGAGCTTGTTGAGCGACACTTTGATCTGTGCACATTATATTTTGAAATCGCTGAATGGATTTTATTAAGCCGATTAAGTAAGACGAAGAGGACGCTAGTCCTGAACCAGCAGAAAATACGTCCGTATTAAAACTAATTGAAACTGGAGGCATGTCGTATTCTCTCAGGGCTTCTCTAGCTACGTCGTTTTTTATTTCATCTATAGAGTTTACAATTTCTCGATTTGTATAGTTTATGATATAGTTTTTTTCGACTGAGTTATACCCGTTTTTGTCTGAGAATAGACTTATGTATGTGTATAACTGAGGCGTGAAGCTGATTACGGCGCCGTGGCCGTTCTCTTCGACAAAGTCCTCTAAATCTGTGCCGCCGCCGACTAAGGAAATTCTAAGTGGACATCTAGTTATAATCATAATTTTTTATAAATTTCTATATCTTTATTATAGTCTGGATCACCATCGACATTCCAGTTATTATCCGATAATTGCCCCCCGAATGTCCTTTCTAGATCCTTCAAAGAATCCATTAAGACGGCGTTGTTAAAGTGAAACAGTAAACCATATCGTAATACATCAGCGGTCTCCGGGCCAAGCCCTTTCTCCCAAAGCGAAGCCGCTAGAGACTTTATTTCTCCGGCGGGTTTGTACATGTCTATTTTTTTCACCCATTCGTGAGTTCTGTCTTCGTCTCTCATCCTGCTAATTCTACCTACACAAGTGTATCTTGCGTCATTATGGTACGCAATCATGTCGTGAGCGTGACTAATTTTGAATCCTAAGTCGCGGCATTTTTTTGAAAAATCAGTGTCTTCGTTATGCTTACCTTGAGCATATTCTTCCAAGTTCTTCATATTCGCTCTGTATCCTGTAGACATTTGAGTATCCCATTTGGCTTGTTTGTATACGTAAGATTTCATTATCCAAGCTTGTCCTCCAGACATATACATATGTTCGTCGCTTTCATGAGCTTCTAAAATTACGTGACCATAGCAAGGGGGAAAGGAGGCGTTGGGCGGGCAAAAGGTGGCGTGATCCCAAAATCTAGTTCCGTCTGGAAGTATGACTTTTGAAGTTAGTATGTCGAAGTTTTCTCCGTATTTTAATAAATTTTTATACCACGAAGTAGAGAGCGTCATATCATCGTCTAGGATGACGATATTTTCATATTTGCAGTGTTTGCACCCCATGTTTCTCATCTCTCCTAAAAGTCCTCCGTCGGCGGCAGGTTTGTTTTTGAGGTATGTTAAATGAGACTTTATTCCTTTGGGGATTGTGCTGATATCGTAATGACCGCAGAGAATAATTTCGAAATGGGGAATGTTTTGGTACTCTATAGACTTAAGAACTAGACTAGTTTTATCTAGTTTTTTACCATTTGATACAACCACAAAAGATACGTTCATGTTTAACTATTAAGTATAGTTAAAACTTAGAACATAAACAAGTATTATTTCTTCAAGTTGTCAATTTTTTCTTCTATTCTGTCGAACCTGTCGTTCATTCTTTCGGAGAACATCTTAAAGTCGTCTTTGCTTACGTATTTTTCCGGTAATGAAAGGGCAAGATCGGTATACTTGCTGGTAATTTTTTCAACGTCTTGGTGATGTTTTACCATAAGGTCGTTATGTTCTTCCTTGATCTCGTTAATGTGACCAAGGATCATTTTAAAAACCCATCCACCCATGAGCGTGACAACACCTACAGCGATATTTACGAGAATTTGATAGTCCATACCTTATATTACACTTTTTTTTTATGGTTATTTAAGAATATATAATGGTGTAAATATATCCATGCATGTTTATATATGCCCTTACTGCAAACCTAATCCGGAGGCAGTATTGAAGAAAACCGGAGAAAAACATAAAAAAAACCATAAGAAAATTATAAAATGTAATAAGTGTCAAGAGACTTTTGTTGCATCAGTAGGGTTTTTACGAGAGCAAAAACGAAAAATAAAAGACGGCTAAGTTGAACAACTATCTAAAAACATACGCGCTTGGAGTTAAGAGCAAATGCTTGAAGCTGGGATTTAATATAGAAATTCACGAATCAGGACGAGACACTCATGCTTTACTGTCTAACTCGGACGCCAATCGTGTTGTTATGGTTGTGGTAACTTCTAATGTTCTTGGTGACCTATTGACTAAAGCTTATCTAATTAATCAAAAGAAATATGAGTGGGCTGTGGCGGAAGGGTTTTCTTTAGATGAAATGGTAGACTTAGTTCAAGAAAATGTTTTTATAGAAATAGATCCTCGCAAAGTTAGTAACTACTTGATGTGATTAAAAATCATCTTCTAGTGCGCCTGAGTTTTGGTAATCTTTGACTTTCCTTTCGAAAAAGTTTGTCATTGCTCCAATGTCTACAACTTCCGCTAGCCAAGGAAACGGATTTTGGTCGCTATCGAATCGAAAATCGATACCGATTCCTTCAAGGCGCCTGTTCCCTATGTAGTACATGTAGTCTACAAACATGTCTGCGTTTAATCCTAGAATTCCTCGCGGGAGAACATCCTTAGCGTATAGAACTTCAAGCTCTACGGCCCTTTTTATATGTCCGATGGTCTCTGTTTCGAATTTTTTTGTCCACACCGATGGGTATTGTTTTTTTATCGTATTAATTAGGTAAGTTCCAAATTGTATATGTAGGCTTTCGTCTCTAAGGGTATATCTAATTTGGTCAGAAAGTCCGGGCAATTTATTTTGTCTTCCTAAAGCTAGTAGCATTGCAAACCCGCTAAAGAAAAACGTACCTTCGCATACTATGTAATATGTAATTAAATTTCGTAAGAGTTCTCTTTTGCCTTCTAGAGTTTTAGTGGAAAAATCTTGGCGATTTATATCCGTGGTGATATCCATTAAAAAGTCGTCTTTATTTTTAATGGAGGGAATATTAATGTAAGCTTCGTAAACTTCGGGGATTTTTAATCCGAAGCTGTCACAACATGTAACCACCGTCCAGTTATGCAGAGACTCTTCATATGCTTGTCTCAGAATGTACTGGCGGCACTCTGCGTCAGTTACCCACCTATTAACCGTTAATAGGAGGTTGTTGCCAACTAGGGACTCTGTGCTGGCAAAAAAACCTAAACATCTTTTCACTAAAAGCTTTTCGTCGTCTGTTAATATTCCACTTTTCCACTGGTCAACATCATCAGACATATTTATTTCTGCTGGAGACCAGTTGTTCGCTACTCCTTTTAAAAATAAGTCCCAAGCAAACTTATGTTTATGCGGAAGGATCTGATTCACTCCCGCCACCTCTTCTCCTAGTAATAATCCTGTTTTAGTCATCAGTCGTTTTTTTATTTTTAAATAGTTTTAATTCTTCTGAGCGTTTTTTTGCCCATCCTTGACAGTATATAGCTAGCTCTTTATCCATGTAGCTTCTACGGGCTCCAAGGAATGTATATAGGACTGCTGCGAGGTTGTTGTCGCCCATCGCATTGGCTTTATCCGCTAAATTTTCTAGCTCTTCATCCATTATTGACAACTTTCGCACGTTCCGTCTATGTTGCAAGCCACCATAGTAACTTCGCCATTATCAGGGTTATCTTTATCGCTATTATTATTGTCACCCACGCGCGTAGCTTTTTCAATTTCACTTGCACTTTTATTCCTTAAATAGTATGTACTTTTTAATCCTCTATTTCTAGCATGAATGTATAAATCATTTAAATATTTTAACGAAGTGCTTTTATTGAATAAATTAAGCGACTGCCCCATGTCTATCCATTTTTGTTTTGCTGCTGCTGCGTCAATTAATTTAAATTGGTCCTGATCAAAAGCCGTCTTGTATCTGGACTTTAAATCTTCTGGAAGATCTCCATTTAACCTAGAGACATCACCGTTTACCGCTTTTAACATTTCAATTAATGAGACGGTCCAAATGTCACGCTCTTTGCACTCCTTAACGAACCACTCGTTTGAGATGATAAGGTTGCCCGACTTGTTTTCATAAACGAAGAGGGTAGAAAAGTCTGGCTCTACAGATGGAGAACACCCTTGTATATACGATATCGTTGCTGTCGGGGCGATGGCCATTGTGTTACTATTACGCATGCCGTGCTCTTTTATATGCGTTCGGACGGTTTTCCAATCCATTTCCGGACAAAACTTTTTGCCTCTATGGAGTATTTGTTTTTCACCTAAATACGCCATTAATTCTTTGTAGGTGTCTATGGGTAGCACACCTTGATGCCACAGCGAGCCTTCGTAAGTGCTGTACTTTTCTTTTTCTTTTGAGAGTATACTAGAGTTTAGAATGCAGTGGTAGGAAATGAATTCGTAGAGTTCGTCGGAGAACTTCACGGCGTCATCTGACGAGAAATCAATTTTATACGAATGAAATACATCAGCCCACCCCATTGTTCCTGCGCCAACTGGTCTATGTTTTAAGTTAGCTTTTTTAGCTTCTTTAGTTGGATAAAAGTTTAAATCAATAACATTATCTAACATTCTCATTTGAATAGCTATAGTCTTTGCTAGAAGCTTAAAGTCTAACTCGCCGGTTTCTTTTAAGTGCTCTTTTAAATTAACAGAACTTAAGTTACATACGGCAGTTTCTCCAATCTCTACTTTCTCCCCGTTATCGTAAAGAGAAGGTTTAGTATGTAGAAAAATTTCAGTGCAAAGGTTGGAGCTATTAATTACCCCTTTATGCTTATTCGAGTAGCGAAAGTTTGCGCTGTCTTTAAAAGTTATCCACGGGTGGCCCGTTTCGAACAAGCTTCTGAGCATCTTTTTCCAAAGATCTTTCGCTTTTAAAATTTTAAAGTTATCGATTTCACCTTCGTCTGCTTGTTTACAGTATTTTTCATATGCGGCATTGAAATCGTTTCCGCAGAAGTGGTGTAGGTCTGGGGCGTCGGAAGGCGAGAATAGGTACCAGTCTTCGTTGGCTTGAGCCTTTCTGAAAAACAGGTCGGGAATCCAATTTGCTGTATTCATGTCGTGACAACGTCGCCGTTCGTCTCCTGTATTCTTTTTCAAGTCTAGAAATTCTTCAATATCTAAGTGCCAAGGCTCAAGATAAGCGCATCCTGCGCCGGGGCGTTTTCCTCCTTGATTAACAGCAACTAAAAGATCATTAAGAATCTTAAGCCAAGGTACAAGACCGCTAGACGTGCCATTTGTGCCTTTGATAAATGATCCTGATGATCGAAAATTAGACACGTCAAAACCTAACCCTCCTGCGAATTTAGATTTTCTAGCTTCTTGCCACGCTCCTTCAAAAATTCCATCTATCGAATCATCGAAAGTATTTAGGTAGCAAGAGCTTAGTTGTGAGCGGACGCTGCCGCTGTTGAATAAAGTGGGAGTAGAGGGGCAAAGTCTAAATGTAGAAATAGCCTCGTAAAATTCTATCGCTCTCTCCTCTTTGTTTTCCTCGTTAAGCGCTAAGCCCATTGCTACACGCATCCAAAAAGATTGGGGGGATTCTAATCTTCTGCCTTTAACTTTATGAAAGTATCGGTCGTATAATATCTGTAAGCCTAAGTATTTAAATTTAAAATCTCTATTTAGTTTTAGGGTTTCTGATAACTTTTTTAAATCGAAGTCTAAAAGCTTAACGCTCAAAACTCCTTCAGAGACTAACAGTTTAATGTTTTTTATGAACGAAAGCCTATACTGGTGATCGAACGCGTCTTTATCCACGCTGCACCCGAAAACTTCTTTGTGGATATTGCCCAGTAAGAGTCTGGCGGCTACGTAGGAATAGTTGGGTTCTTTCTCTATCTTGGCTCGAGCAGACATTACCAGAGCTTTATCTATTTCTTTGGTAGGAATTTTATTGTAAAGTTGTACGTTTGCGTCAATTACGATTTCGCTCGCTGAAACATCTTCTAAGCCTTCACACGCTCGTTGAGCGCATATGTTGGCTTTGTTTATGTCTAGGTCTTGTAATCGGCCGTTTCTTTTTTTTACTTGTAAATTTTTCGAGTCCATTTGTCGTTTGGAAGTATAAGTAATATTACATGAATTTTAGGCTTCATGAAAGAAAAAAATACTCTCAAGCAGAAAAAGGGAAAACTTTTCGAAAGTGGTGTACTACCTGTCGTCTTTTTGGTGCTTTAGACCGTTTCTTTTTTTGCTGTAGTCTTTGAAGTATCGATTTTTTACTTTGTCTTTACCTTCTTTACCTTGTCTGATTTCACTTGCTTCTCTACTAGCGTCCCAAATATCACCCATTGTTCCTTTCTTGTCTTTGGTGTAGTTCATGAATGATTCCATTGAACCGTCAAGTTTGCAGTCAACCCCAGCGTTGGGGGCGGCCCAAACTCTTTCCCACTCCAGTCCATCGTAGTCAATGTAAATATGAGAATCGTTCATTTTTTGAACGACTTCAATGGTTTCTCCTGTCTCGGGATTTCTGTATTCGTAAATTGGCATATTATTCTCCTAGTAATTCCTTTACTCTTCTTTTCGCTGTTTCGAGATCGTAGAAACAATACTTTTCTGAATACCAGTATAGAAATTTTTTAGCTTTATCTTGCTCGAACCAGCTTCCTATATCAACCGCTCTACGAATGTCGCATCTTTTTCTTAGATCGTAAGTTACCCAGTGGTATTCTGGCTGACAAAAGGAAATCATGGGCGTGTCATGCATCATGACGTCAAATCCGCATCCTGAATTACCTACGAATACACATTTTGCTTTTGGTAAAAAGGAATGAATAGATTCAAAACCTGTATACACCTTTACCCTCTTATCTAAATCCTCTAGATATCTTTTTAGGGGGGCAGCTATGTCTACGCCGTCCCTGTATTTTGTGCCCGGGGGGGTTGGTACAGGATACACGAAGGGATTTACACTGTTTTTGTACTGGGGTTCTACGTCATACTTGCGAGCGTTTATAGCTACTTGACCGTTGGTGTATGGGTGTAATTTAATTATGATTTTTCTTTTATCTATTTTAAGTAATTCGTCAACTATATGATATATCTTTTCAAAAAAGCCTCCGAAATCTTGACGAACTAAAACAGCATCTTGCGGGCATTGCCCAAGGATAAGGTAGTAGTCTTCTTCATCGATTATCTTTTCTTCAAAAACATTTTCTCCCCACTTCGATTCGTTGTTTTTTATCCATTTCTTAACTTTCGTGTCGTAAAATTCTATCCACTCTTGGTCTCGCACGGATTCGAATGGGGGTTTTTCGTAAGTGATTGAAGAGTACGATCCATATCCTAAAGGGTCAAGCGTTGCTGAGAGAGGAGAGGGCGGGGCACAGCCCTTAAAAGTCCAAGTCTTATCAGTGTTGATCGTCGGTGGCGGAAAATCAATTAATCCGTTCCCGGGTCTACCGTGGCGTTCTCTATTTTTTATTTCAGCGACGTCTGAGTGACTGTAAATTATAGTATCGAAATGTGCTGATGGTGGTAGCAGTCCAGCTTGCCAATCTTCATTCCAAGGGGGATCTTGGGCACCTTCTATATCACATTGGAAATCATACGGTTTATGGACAGTGTACCCGCAAGACTGAAGAGCTTTTGCGATCCATTTAATTTGAACCTCGAAGGTATCTTCGAAGTCCTTATACTTAAAGGGCCACAGTAATGCGATTTTTTCAGGCATTTATATATACTAAAGAAAATTAACTTTATATTCTATCTCTTCTTCTAGTAGGTCGTCAATTCTTCTTTTGGTGGACATGTAATCATAAAAACAATATTTTTCCATATACCAATACAAGAATTTTCTTTGAGAGTCTGCATTAAACCAGTCTAATTTAATTGCGTTATATATATCGCAGGTTTTTCTTAGGTCGTACATTACCCAATGATACTCTGGTTGACAAAAAGACACAATCGGCTTATCATGCATCATAACTTCAAACGCTGCACCGGAATTACCTATAAAAATGCATCTAGCCTTGGGGACGAAAGAGTGGATGGAGGAAAAATCTGAATATACCTTCACCCTTGTCGAAAAACCTTCCATCTTTTGCGTTAAATGTTCACGTAATCCAGCAGACGCGGTTGGATTTTCCATTGGCCCATTAGTGTATGGATGAAGTTTGACTATAATTTTGCGGTTAGGGTCTACAGACAGCAACTCTAAAACGATTAATTCTAGTTTTTCAAAGTATCCGCCAAAGTCTTGCCTGTTTACTACTGAGTCTCCCCCACATTGACCTACCACTAAATAAAAGTCATCGTAAGGAATTTCTTCTTTCTTGAAATGATTTTGTCCCCATTTTGAATCATTATCACGTATCCAACCCGTAACAGTCTCCTCGTAGAATTTGGAAACTTCGTCAGGGTCTACTTCCTCATATGGAGGTTTTTTGTAAGTGATTGAAGAGTATGATCCATACCCTAATTCGTCTAGAGTTGTCGTAAATTCGTCGGGTACGGTAGGCTTAAAAAACCAAGTGTGTTTTGCCGTGGGGAGGTTTTTAGTTTTGATTTCTGAAAGGTCTGCGTGATTGTAAATTACTATTTCGTGTTCTTCGCCGTTCCATTCTTTAAGATAGCTAAGGTCTACGGGGCATGAAATTGATGTAAGGAAATTGAAGTCTTTAGTCTTGTATATTTCGTAGCCCTCTTCCCTCAGAACGTCGCATACCCATTTTAATCTGCGCGACCAATCCTCTTCCCACGCACCAAATACATATGGGTATAAAAGCGCATTTTTCATTTAATCCCCTCTAAATGGCCGAGGATTACGTCGAGGGAGCGGCTAATGGTGAAATTTTCTGCAAGCATCAATCCAGCTTCGTTGACTTTATTAGATTCAACTCTACTAACGGCTTGATCGCAAGCGTCTAAGAAGTCGTCATCTTTAAAATCAAAAATATTTCCTTGATTGAAGGGGGCTCCCTCTCTAAAAAACATTCCATCGTAAGCGGGGATCTTACCGCTGGGTTCTACTAGCACGGAATTATCTTTGTCGGCCCACTCTTTATACGCGTTTGCGTTTAGAATAACAGCATGTTTACCGAGTGCAACTGAGTGAAATTCTGGTAAGCCCCATCCTTCCCCTCCAGACATTCCGATTATAATGTCCGAAGCGTTTAAAAAGTCGTTGTATAGTTCGTTCTTTTCCATGTACCCCAAGAAATTGACATTAAAGTACTGTTTTCCGTCTAGGGCCTGAGCAATTAGGGCATTGTTCTGTTCTGGTTTTAAAAAGTTATTATATAACGCGCAGTTTAAAAAGTATCTTTTATCATTTCCGTATTTCGATACCCAAGCTTTTAGTATCTTTTCGTGATGCTTTCTCTTTTCCCATTTGCCAGCGAGGTTAAATGTGATTCTTCCTTCTGGGGCGTATTTTTTCTCGGTACGGAAGAAATTGTATTTGTCGAAACCGAGTGGAACATGCGATGAATTCACTCCGACGGAGTTTAATATCCCTGACGTGTATTCTGAAGTGACTAATACCTTGGCTTGATTTTTAAGTATATTAATTTCTGTAGGCGTGGGAGCGTCTAGCTCGTAAAATGTAAGTAGTAATTGTTTTTCGCTGTAGGACGACATAGAGTGCTGTATATGCCACAGCTTGAACGTGGGGTGCTTGCGGCTGTGTAAGGCGTTCGCTTTCTGAAGGCCTTCGTTCAGCCATTGGTGAAAGGTCTGAAAATTCTCACCCTGTACTTGGGCAGACATTTCAGCTGCATCACCTACCAAAAACAACGCGGGCGATAGCCCACGTTGATAAGCTTCTCTTAGTAGCCCAGTGGAGACTTGGCCAAAAGAAACTGAATTTATTGGTAGGTGAAAAGCGAAGCTCATTAATCAATAAGCTCTTCAGAAGACTCTTTGGGTTGACTTTCCTCAGAGGCTTCTGCCTGTTGTTGGGGCGGCTTGGATTTATAAATTCTAAAATCCGGAGCACGCTCGTTTGTTTTATTTTTGTTAGAGAAGACTACAACCTTAACGGTTTCTTCTCCAAGGCCTAAATCGCCACCTTTTACGTGACCAGCTAGGTATGTTTGACCGTCATTTCTGGCGGTACGCTTCCAAAGAGCGCCAAGCTCTTCGTTGTTGTTATTACTTGTGTTACTTGTGGTGTTTTCCATATCAACAATATGATAAATCTCCTTTATATTTTTGTCAACCTTATTTTTACAAAGAGTCTGAAAAGTTTTTGCTGAGAATCTTTTGGGCTATTATTCTTTTACCCCTGTTGTGTAAGTTTATCGCTGTCTGCGGGCTAATCTTTAATTTTTTTGCTATGTTGACCCATGTGTTCCGTTTGGCAAAATCTGGAAAGTATCTGAGCTTAAAGACTCTTTTGATTCTTTTATCTTTCATCTTGTCTAAAAGGTTTGAAATATATTCTTCGATATCTTGATCGGTTTGAGATTCTGTAGGGGCAGACTCTTTTTCTTTGATTGAGTTGAGTAGGGTGCTCTCCATCGGCACATATTTTTTTTCTGAATTTATTAAATTAAGACAGTAGTACCTTGTAAAATTTCCAAGCCATGTAGAAAATTTAGTTTTTCTGCTTGGGTCGTAGGATAAGACAGACTTATATATTATGTAGTCTTTTTCTAGATTAATGTTACTTATTAACTCTCCATTGGTTTTTAAAGTGTTTGAATATTTATTATAAATGTCATAACATAAAGCAGAATGACGACTAATTATCTCCTGCAAGCTTTTGTTGCATTGACGATCTTTAACGTTTTCTATTAACTCCAAGTCTTTTATTTCAGCCACTCATAGATTATAGCACGATAATCGTCGGATTTTATTCTTTTGCAATTACTGAGGTCTAAAATATCCAGATGCTTGTTAGTCAACAGCCGTGCGGGCGTTAAGAGAACTTCGCCGGGAGGGTTCTTTTTATTACATGTATGAGTGTGCTTTACAGGAAAATGAGAACTTGGATTAACGCAAGAAGAGAAGTCGTCTACGTCAAAAATACAATGAGCAACTTCAATTTTACTGGCGAGCCAGTTCTCAAACCTAACTAACGAAGAGACGAAAGAATACTCTTGAGTGAGCGAGAGGCCTTTAAACTCATCGGTAATTTTATCCTTTTTTATTTTTGACGGATAAGTACTCTTAACGAGCATTACTGGGATACAGCGCATGTCGTATAAGCGATTATTAGGAGGGAACAAAAAGTCTGTGGTTTTCTTTATGCATTTGGCATCCATTGCATGAATTCTTTCATTTGTGGACGCAAGATACTCTTAATTTCTTTCTCGTCGGAAGACTCTACCCTTTGTGCTTCGAATAAATAATCAGCCTTGGCTTTTACTTTTGGATCGTTACGCTTTTCTTCTTCGTTGGCTGGTAAAACGTATTTTTTAATTCTGGCCCCCTCTTCTACATCAGAGAACCAATACCACTGAGAAATATGAACTAGTAGTCCGTTTAGTTCTCTTTTAAGCCAACTCGTTTCGTCTGAGGGATATTCGTCGTATCTTATGTCGGTTATAACTATATTATAATTAAGGCTATTGTTTTGAATATGTTCAATTTTCTTTTGAGCTTTCTCTATCCAGTGTCTTCCGTTTGAGGCTTCTCTTTTTCGTAAACCGTGAAAAACCAAAAACTCCCTGACCTTCTCTTTGTCCTCACGGCAATTCGTGGTAGAGTTAATGCCGTAATGTTCACACGTCCAAGGGTTAACCTCTTCTTTTAACGCGTCAGCTAAAGAAACTCGTTTGCAAGGTAATTGCTCAGCCAACAGTTGGTAAAACGTATCCTTGCCCGAACCAGCAACACCACTCAATCCTATAATCATAATGTTTCTCCTATATATTTAATGTTTAAACCTTATTAATCTAACAAAACTGTAATAAAATATGTCTGCCTTCCTTTTGGGAAATACAAGACAAAAACCCCCTTAAACAAGGGGGCTTATGTCCATGTCCTTACTTCCTCTTTGGGGCCTGTGATTATAATCTGATGGCACATTCAGGAGACATACTAACTTAACGCTAGACCATCTACCTTTTCAGGTGGAGAAACTGTGCTTAAAAACTCCTTACAATGGTAACCCACAACACGCCGGGGTACTGCAGTAGGAACTACCTACTAGTTTTTTTAGAATGCTTTATTCTAGGCATGCCCTTGAATGTGGACGGCTGCCGAGTCCTGACTCTTAAAGTCTCATCAAAGGAAAACTCCACTGATTACTCCCAGCGAGCTTAAAAGGGTTTCCACCTTTTAAAGAAAGCTAGCAGGGTTTTATTAGATTGTCAATCGTTTTCTTCTTGAGGTGCCATTCTATGATTATAAAGAAGGATTAAATTTCTGATATCCTTTTCTTGTACGTTGGCCGCCGAACAAAAATCGGTATCGTCTCCGAACTCTTCGCAAGCACTATTTATAAGCTGGGAGAGAGCCATCGCCACAGGAGGAGAAACAACAACACTTTGCTCGTATGAGTTAAATGGTTTTTTAAGAATCCAACACTTTTCGCCTTCTTTTTCTAAAGTAGCTGAAGAAATCATTTCGCCCTGTTCTAAGTCTTGTAGAGCTAATTCAAGCGCGGCCCTGTCTTTTTCTATTGAGTCGGAGATGGTAACCACGCGAGAAAAATCTTCATCCATGACGAAACAATCGTTTTCCGAAAACCAATCAAACAACCTTTCTGATGCTTCTAGAACTGTCATATATAGTAATTATAGCCGAACGACCTGAATAGCACTATAAATATTTCAAAAAAAAGCTTGCATATTTTTAAAGTTATTGTTATCATACAAAACAATGAGTACAGATATTGAAAATACAAAAAGGGGTCGGCCTAGCGTTAATGTTAGTTGGCCAGAGGGTGCGTTTACCGCGCAGGAAATTCATAACTCTTTAGACAAAAAAATCTCAAGAGTTTCAGTTCATGCGAAAATTAATAACGCCATAGATAAAGGGGAGCTAGAAATTTGCGGTAAGGTCAAGCCAAAGACTGGACGACCAAGTGTGGTTTATCGTACCACGAATAGTTAAGTAATGAATCGAGCGTCTTGGTCGGAATATGCTCTGTCGTTAGCCAGAACAGCTTCGACAAGGAGCGAAGACCCCTACCAGAAGGTAGGAGCGTGTGCGCTAGCTCATGATAATAAAGTCCTAGGATTAGGATATAACGGTTTAGCCCCCGCCAAAGATGTTGAGAAGTCCTTTTGGAAAGATAGAGACGCTCGTCGCCCTTATATGATTCATGCAGAGGCAAATTGCTTGTCTCTTTTTGAGGCTGGAAAATGTAATCTTTTAGCAGTAACTCTTTTGCCGTGCTCGTATTGCGCGACAATGATTGCGGCTTACGGTATTCCGAACGTGGTATACAACGAGGTTTACAATAGAGACACAGCAGCGCTGGAAATATTTAAATTCTATAATATAAAATTAGAGAAGATCGCTTTATGATTTTAATGGAATACAGTTGGATAATTGAAGCGGCGGTAGCCTCACTAGCGATAGCTTTCATTTTAATTATTTGGTTTGATACGAATGCATTTGTAGAATATGCAAGAATATTCGGGGTCAAACTTAAAGACTACGAAAAACTCGAAGCGACAGGAATGCTGTTTGTCGATTGGTTACCCGTAAAGTATGATAATTTCCTAGCGAGACTAATAACTTGCCCGATTTGCCTTGCTACATGGTTAGCAATCATCGCGGCTTATTTTTTTTGTAAGAATGTTTATTCGTTTTTTATTATGTTTTATATGTCTCTGATGGCATATTTTTTATTTAAAATATTAATGAAAAAATCAGATAAATGACGAAAGAATTCAAAACGCCTGACGAATTTGCTAATTTTCTCAAAGAAAACGAAACGGTTAAGTCTATACTGCCTTTTGCTGAAGAACTAATAGCGTTGACTGATGGAATTGGAAATGGCTGCGCTTGCAGAAAAAATCAAAGAATAGCAAATAGAGACCACGTTTACAAAACCATGCTTCAAAATATCCTATCAGTAAATACTGAGCTACAAGATACTATTAAGAAATACGGGGGCTTTGACAACGCCGTGTGGAAGTTAAATGATTTAATATTATTAGAGATATGAAGAAAAATACGGTTTGCACCCAGCCCTCTAAAAGAGAGGCTCTTAAAAAAATGATTAATAAAGAAGTCAAGGTCATAGATGACGGGGAGTGGGTTGGCATTGTCGTGGGAATTGTAGACGACGAGAACCTGCTAGTGCTAAAAGATGGCAGAGAAACATCTGTAAATATTTTTGATGTCCGCTCGAAATAGTTAAAAAAGTTCTTGACCGATGCTTAAATAAGTGCTATACTTGTTTTAGCATGAAGAAAACGTTAATCGTGATAGTCGCCCTCGCTACTTCGGTAGCGGCACAGGTTCCTTATTTTCACTTAAAGCATCCTACTTACAAGAATTACGAGGAATACAATCCGTATAAATCTAACGAGATTGAGATTAAAGAGTGGAGATTTAAAAAAGCGGAGTTAATCGAGAAAGAGTTGAAGAGACTAAATTACCCTTTAACCGCCCGTGTTGGGCCATATAGGGAAATTGATTCGAATGGTCACCGTGTTCACACTTACTTTAAGAGGGAGTTTAAACCTAGATTTGGTGTGGTTGAAGTTCCCGGCCCTTTAGTTCCTAGCGATGAATTTGTTGACGATGGTCAATACAAAACACGCAAGCTTGTTCGCAAGCCGATAAAGGTCGATCAACCGTTATGCATAGCCAGCGGTAAGTACAAGGGGGCGGTTCTGACAAAGCTCGTTGTAGTTTATGAGCTAGTAGGACTGCAGTGGCTTTGTTATGATGCTTATTGGGTTTTTGTAAAACCGCCCGTAGTAGCTTCAAGAAATCTTGGAGCCACTTACGCTCGCCAATTTTACGAAGCTAGTTCTAGGGGTGCAACAGATATTCGTATATCATCCATTCACGGCCTACCCGTAGGAAAACCTAAAACAACCTCGAAGAAACCAAGACCAGACAATAGAACACATTTAGAGATGTTAAAAGATTTAGAAAGATGGAAGAAGAAAAAGATGCAAACCTTTGCGGCGGATAGCCTCTAAGGAGTCGGTCTTATAACCTCGTATTCCATTCTTCTATCTTCGATAAAGCCCTCATCATAGAGGTACTGCACTATAGCGACGACCTCCTCTTCGTCTAACCCACTTTCTATTACATCATGTATAAGTATTTTTTTTCTCTTCCAGTGCCCTTCGGGGTATTTTATTTCTAAAATATTTTTACAGTTTTCGATGTCGGTCTCTACGATCTGTATAAGTAATCCATTAACGACGATGTCCATAAATATAGTTACATTTAAAATGCTAATAAAGTAGTGTAATATAATATATATGTCTACTCCGCAAAGATATGAATTAGCTTGGGATTACATTTGGAACGGATACAGCGATTATAAAAAATCAATTATTGTAAACGAATCAAACACTCGCCAAGGCAAAGAGTTTTCAAAAGAATTTAGCCAAGAGGTAGCTAAGCTCGCGGAAAGTAATAGGAAAATACCGCCGAGTAAGAGTAATAGAATTAATAAATCAAAAAAAGTAGAGAAATTGCAACCCTCTGGGATTAAAGAATAATTTTACCCAGTATATTTTTTATAGATATTAAACCATGCCAAGAGTTTTCCCTGTTGTCGCCTATCACCCACACATGGCCCTCAGGAACAATAAGCTCCGCCTCTACCGTAAACATCTTGTATGTTTTTAGTTCTCTAGCTATTTTGTCATTTAATTTTTGGCCATTAATAAATATCAGGCCGTTGCCAAATAATATTTCATCCCCAGCAACCCCAATTATTCTTTTGCACATTGTCCCGTATTCCTTTTCGTCCTTGAGAAGAACCATATCAAATCGATCAAAAGTTTGATTTTTTTTAGGTTTTTCGACAACCATCCATTGGCCATCGTTTAAAGTGGGTTCCATACTCTGGCCAGTCACGCGCATGAAGCGGTAGTCCTTGCCGACGAAAATCCACCACGCCGCGAGCATAAATATCACAAGCCACAAGGCTCCGCGAAGCGGTTTTAATTTAATTAAAATACCTTTAAGATGATTCATGTTTTATTTAAGACGACGTGTAGAAACGTAGCCACTCGCAGTGTTCGTAACATTCTTGGCAGAGTTGTCCTGCTCCCTCTATAAAATGATAACGTTTTTCAATGGGCTCATCCTTATAGATGGGCGTCTCGCACTTACATAGGTAGCACTTCTCCTTTTCTCTGACATTTATTCTCTGCATCGACTCCATTGTAAAGCTATATGAACTTACACACAAAACCATAATGTAAACTCTTGTAAAGAATAAGCTTGCAATAAGTTTAAAAAGTAGATATCATTACTACATGAACATATTTGTAGTGGACGAAGATCCCAAGATTGCGGCAAGACAGTTGTGTGACAAACACGTTGTTAAGATGATACTAGAATCAGCACAAATGCTTTGCTCTGCTTTTGAGAATGGCGAAGCGCCATACAAGCGTAGCTACTACAACCATCCTTGCACAAAATGGGCGCGCGAGTCCCAAGCTAACTATGAGTGGCTACTTGTTCACGCATACTCATTGTGCGAGGAATACTTTTTGCGTTATGGCAAAGTCCATAAGTCGCTCGATGCCATTGATTGGTGTGATAATAATTCACATAAGCTCGGTTTAGACCAAAGACTTGGCTTAACTCCGTTTGCTCAAGCGATGCCAGATGAATACAAAAATGATGACGCGGTGCAAGCGTACCGTGATTATTACAACGGCGAGAAGGCTTATTTTGCCAAATGGAAATTAACAACAACTCCAGCGTGGTTTATTTGCTCTTGTAGCTCAATTGGATAGAGCATCTGTCTTCTAAACAGAGGGTTCTGGGTTCGAGTCCCAGCAAGAGTACCAGTTTTGGGGAAGTGGTGGAATTGGTATACACAACAGACTTAAAATCTGTCGGCGGTTAAAAGCTATGCGGGTTCGAGTCCCGCCTTCCCTACCAGTTACGCTTGGTCACGTAACGTAGCGGCACGACTGCGAGAGCTTTCTTTTGAAGAAAGCATCGTGCCACCTTATAATAAAAAAATGAAAATTTTACCGACAGAGAGATGCGAAAATACTTTTTTAAGAAATGAGAGCAAAAAAGATCGATAAAGAATGGGGCTATGAAATTTGGTTAGCAAACAACGAAGAAGAAAATTACTGCGGCAAAATTCTTCATATTAATGGAGGAGAATCTAGCTCAATGCATTTTCACGCCAAAAAGCATGAGACTTTCTATGTGTTATCGGGTGGGCTCAGGGTAGAAATAATTAATACGGAAACTACAGAGAAGATCATGCATGTTTTGGGTCAGGGAGACTCGTTTGTAATTGATAGGCTTACGCCCCATCAGCTTTCCCCCGTTGGAGACAATGCTGTAGAAATTATTGAAATTAGTACCCTTCATAAAGATGAAGATAGTTATAGAGTTTGGAAATGATTGAGTTAGCAGTCGCAATAGCAATAATGAATTTAGTCGGAGCCATGCTGCTTAGAGCTTGGTGCAACAAGAGGATTAAAGATATAGAAGATCAGTGGAAAAAGTAGCGCGGCTGTAATTCAGTGGTAGAATGCGACCTTGCCAAGGTCGACGTCGCGGGTTCGAGTCCCGCCAGCCGCTCCATTTTTTTTCTTGCGTAAAGTTTAACCTCGTGTATAATAAAGGTATGGGAGCGTACTGGATTCGATTTGGAGTCTTACGCAAGATCGCAAGTAGAGGATGATGGTTGGCCTCTTAAAACATCTATCAAAAACATATATGCCAATAGCAATATTGACATGGCTCCTTCACTAGCTGAAGCGGACGAGATTCTCGCTCGTTTTGGTTGGACCGAAGAGGCTGCTGTGGCTGCGTAGCGGACACCCGTCCTACTCTGGATGCTCGTTAAGGAGTTAGGGCGTCGATAGCGAGCAAAAAAAACTAGGAAGGGTGAGGAGTCTAGGATAAATAAAGTGCCTCCAACCTCGTGTGTAGTTGTCAGTGATGAAGCACGAAAACTAACACTGACTAAACTTGTAGTATATCTGAGCCGATGGTTCTAAAGACGCGGGTTCGATTCCCGCCGCTTCCACCAATTTAAAGTGGTTTATTTATTTGACATAGATGGAACTCTAACGCCTCCATTAAAGAAGATGGAGCAAGAATTTTTATTCTTCTTTCTTTCTTGGTCTCAAGATAAAAAAATTTATTTAGTAGGCGGCAGCGATAAAAAAAAGATAGAAAGACAAATTCCTTCCAGCGTAATACAGCGCTGCGCTGGGGTATTTTGCTCTTCAGGAAACGAGCTTTGGATTAAAGATCAATTAGTTTATAGAAATGATTGGACGCCTACTCGTGATTTTTTATCTTACTTATCTCAATTATATCAAAGCTCGCTTTTCACTCCCAAAGGAGTGAAGTTTATTGAGAAGAGGACTGGCATGGTTAATTTTTCAATCGTGGGTAGGGAGGCTTCTTACAAACTGAGAGAAACTTATCATCAGTGGGACAAAGAAAATAAAGATAGAGAAGAAATGGCTCGCTCTATAATGCTTGACCACCCTAATCTACAGGCTTGCATCGGCGGTCAAATAAGTATAGACATTTATCCGAAAGGACAAGACAAGTCTCAGGCTAGTCGTTGGGTAAGAGAGAATATAGACAAAAACATATTCTTTGCCGGAGACAAGTGTTTTGACGGGGGTAACGACCATAGTATTTACCTAGATGTCAAAAAGCACGGTGGAGTTTCAGTTCAGGTTGAGGGCCCGAACCACACTGCAAAAATTTTAGCAAACTATTAATATTTATTGTTAAGGAGCGGAACCTACGCTATAATAAATTAAGGTTATTATCTATGAAAAATTATATTACTTCATTAATTATCGGTTTCGCTATGCTCACCCCCATCGCGGCGGCTGAAGAGAAAGCGAAAGAAACTCCGTCCACAGCGGATCACTTACAGAACGTTTCTGTTACTATTAGGTCCGAGGGGTCTTTTTCCGTAGGGGAAGGATCTGGCGTCATATTCACTCGGAAAGATAAAGATGGCAATTTGGTAAATCTAGTATGGACTGCCGCACACGTCATAGACAATCTTAGGACTGAGAGAAAAGTTTTAGTCAACGGCTCGCCCAAAACTCTAGTAGAATTTAAAGATCCAATAATCGTTAAAGAGATTAGACAAAACGGAAGAACAGTTGGCCGACTTCAGATGGACGCGGAAGTATTAAAGTATTCCGAGAGTGAAAAGGGGCATGACCTTGCTCTGCTTCGAGTGCGGAAGCTTAATTTTGTAACTGATAGTGTCACTTTTTATCTCGACAAAAAAATTCTACCGTTAGGCACAGACCTTTTACATGTTGGGTCGCTACTTGGTCAGATGGGAGCAAATTCTATGACGGATGGGATTTACTCTCAGCACGGCAGACTAATCAAGTCATTAAATAAGCACGTGTTCGATCAGACAACTTGTACGGCGTTTCCCGGAAGTAGTGGGGGTGGAGTATATTTAAAGAAAGACGCTAGATATGTAGGAATGTTGGTCCGCGGAGCGGGAGAGGGCTTTAACCTTATCGTACCGGTGCGTAGAATGGTTGATTATTGCGAGAAGCACAAGATCATGTGGGCTCTAGATAAGAGTATTAAAATGCCTACGGAAGCAGAACTCAAAGATATGCCTGTCGAAAATACACCGAAGGACGAAGAAGAAGGCGAAGACGCGGAAAAAGAAGCGGCCAAAAAGATGTTTCCATTCATGCTTCGTGTAACTTATCCAAAGGTATTAATCATAAAGGAAAAATAACATGAAAAAATTAATTGTACTACTAGCAGCAACGACATTTGTAATCGGTTGCAATTGGGGAAATTCCGGATGTCCGGACTGTTCCTGTAAAGCGGGCTGTTGTTCATCCGACAGTTGCCCAGCAGCCGATTGCAATTGTAGCTGCAAAGAATAAATTCTTCCGAGGCGTCCTTGGGTAATAACCTAGGATCATGGGGTGGAGCGCACGGCGGTCATTGCGGTGACCGTCGTGTTGCTTTTTGTGTACACATTTTTTTTTCTTTTTCTTTTTTATTTTAAAAGGGTTGTTGATAATGGCTAATTGATTGTAATATAATATGTGAGAAAGCTCACTTTAAATGATTTAACAATTAAAGTATATCGAAAGAAGCACCCATATGATGAAGAGCGGGTTGTAATTCTAGACGAGTACGAAGACGTATCTCCATTCGAAGCGGAGTCTATTGTTAAGTATCTACATTTAGAAGGCTTCATTAATTCAGACGAACCCGCGCTTGAGATCATTAAAAACAGATACAGCGTTTCAAAAAAATCTTTGTACAAATAATAAAACCTTGCTATAATAATAACAAGCATGAGCTTTACAGAGAAAGATCTTAGAGACAGAGCAAAAATAATTAACGAGTCTTACGCGTTTTGGGATGAAAAGATACAAAAAACCTTGGCCGAGACGGATGAATTAGTAGCGGGTTTTGACGACACGGACGAGGAGTATATTCTATATCAAGAGCTAGAAGAAAAAATGGTCTACCTCCTAGGGCACCTCGAAATAGAAAAGAAGGAGATAGTAAAGCTCGAAAAAGACATACGGCAATTTAATAGCGAAGATGAAAAGTAAAGAAAAAAATAAATACTATTTAGTCGTATCCGAGAATAACGGCTATACTCACGGAGCGTTTCCGTTTACTGAAGAAGGGCTGTTAAATGCCAAAAGATATATTAAAAAATCTTCCAAAAAGAATGACGATGTTTTAGTTATTAAAGAAAGAGGGTAGACCCCTAGCACAATAACGGCATGAAAGAAAAAGACGACTCTCTAGAAAGCTTGGTGTCAGCAATGCCACCCCACACGATTAAGACAACTGGCATCCCTCAAAAAACCATAGAAACAGCTTTAAATCTTTTAGATCAGCTTATACAAAAAGCGGAAGAAGAAGACAAACTACATAAAGCGGCAGCAATAGAGAACAACAAAGCTTGTCAAGCTGTTGGAGAAAGCTGGATGGTCTTTCATTTAAAAGCGTTAAAAGAGCTTTTAGATAGTGTAAAATATAAGCAGAATGTATGACATCGTTACATGTGAATATCCTTTGCCACTTCCAGAAGAAGTTAGAAAATTAGGACTTTCACCGGACTGGTCAGCAGAAGAATTCCAAACAAAGTCTTTCGACAAACTTCTTACAAATTATTCCATAGAGGATGACGGACAGATGTATCGAACCGTCATTGATAGAAATTTGGTGCAAGACGAGAGCGGGGAGCTTAAGGTTGAGATGGTGGAACAGGGGATAGAGAGGGTAGAGTATACTGGGGAAGTAAAATTTTATACAGTTTTCCTTAAAAGCGAGTTTGACTATTGGATCGAGTTCATTGCTCTTTACTGGAAAGGAGACTTAAAGGAAATGAAGTTAAGTAAGTGGGAAAAAATGGATAACTCCGACCGTGTAGAAATTGAGAACCTGTCGAAAAAGCAAATAGAAGAGTACGAGAAGAAGCAAAAGAGACCTTGGAATAAGTTCAAACGTAAGATTTTTCCTTTAGTTAGGGGCATTTTGTCTCTAGTTCGCTGGCCTATTAATTACTTAGCTAAATTGATTTGGAGAATAGAAAGATGGCTGACGTAAATCTAGCAGAAAAAAGAAGAATGGAGAGAGAGGCCCGGCTCAAAGAGCTAGGAATAAAGAGGGAGGAAAAAAATACGTGGTGGCAAAAGCCTTGGATGGGTGAACAAGAGATAGAAGAAATTAAACCTCTCGTTGTCAATGCGAGAGTATTCGAGTATGGTTCAGGAGGAAGCACAATCTTTTTTGGCGCAAAAGCTAAAGAATACTACAGTTTAGAAACAGACAAGAATTTTTATGAAGAGGTTAGAGATAGGCTCACCTTTAGTCACGTAGGGATTTTTTATGAAACGGATCATGAAAAATATTTAAATAAAATAAACGAAATTAGTGGAGAGTTTGACGTAATTTTAGTAGACAACGACGAGATACCGAGGATAGAGTGTGCTCTTCGCGCTTTTGATTTTCTTAAAGAGAACGGAACCCTTTTAATCCACGACTCGACCTTTACAGACCGAAAAGAAGAGATGGAGAAAAACGAAAACAGAAAAGAAAAACTGCAGAAGTTTATTAGCCAGCTTCCCTCGCGTCGAGTAGCAGAGATACTTAGCAATCATGGAAAAGAAGGTATAGCGTGGGACAAACTAAAGAGTGAATTTCACCCACTTCTAAAAAAATATACCTTGCGAAAAACAGTTCAATCTTTATCGCTATTTAAAAAGAACCAGACAAATGAATAACTTTCACTATAGAGATCATGGAGCAAACGATTGCGGAGATTTAAAAAAATTAGTTAAGGAACTGCAGCAGCACGAACCAGAAATTTGGAAGCTTATAGAACTCACAATCGCGGAACAGGAATTCAACAAGCATAGATATGGCAGCTATTATTCAAAAGAAATAGAAGACCACGAGCGGGCAGAAATTATTACAGAGAGAATAAAAAAACTCAAACAAGTTAGAGAAGTGCTACAAAATTTACTTTTTTATAATTTCGGAGATTAAAAAAATCTAAAATTTTACCCACGAGAAATACTCGTCATAGTTTTTTAAGAAATTCTATTTGTCCAAGAATGTGTGGCGTGTTTTCACAACAAATTTTATCAGTTAAAATTGTTCGTGGGTAATTAGCTTCAGTATCGATTCTGACCCCCTCCTCTTTCCACTCAGGCAATACGAAATCCTCAACGTAATCAAACCAACCGTGCTCTTTTAACGTTTTATAATATTTATCTACTTCTTCTTTTTTTGCCTCGATTAAAACATCGTACTCTAAACGAGTTTTAGCCATCATCGAAATATGTCTAAAAAAAAGACCTTCATCGCAAGTAAGACTTGAAACAACGATAAGATTCATATATAATATATTACACAGTTAATTAAAGTAAAATGAGATTAGACCACATAGCGTACAGATCAAAGGATCGCTACAAAACAGCAGAATTCTTTGAAAAGTGCTTTGGATACTCAATTGGAACAGAATTTGAATTAAAATTTGATGACGGCAGCACTACAGACTGTTTAGCGTTAGTGCCGCCTGAGACTAGACATCCAGAAACGAGCATGTGGAAATATAACGTTTTAATGGGTCTTAATCATGCTGGGCCGGGTGACCCCATAGATGCAATAAAGTGCGAATATCATGCACCCCCAGAAATTTTTGTTAGTGATGGTAAAGAGGGGTCTATAGTTGGTGATTGGGTTATGGAAAGAGGAGGAGTTGGAGGCATTCATCATATAGCTTACCAAGTCAAAGATGTAGAAGCTACCATGCATTCGTGGAGGCAGTTAGGTTTTGCGGAATTTCTTTCAGACGAACCTTGGCAATGCCCCGGCCTGAAACAAGTTTTTACTAAACCGTCAGAATTAACAGGAGTAATATATGAACTCATTAGTAGAGAAGGTAAAGGGTTTTGTGAGGTCAATGTCAAAGGCCTTATGGAAAGTACAAAAAACATATAACTATTATCATAACATGCAATTCGAAGGAAGAAATTATATAAACGGTCAGTGGCAAGCTACTGAAGAAATGTACAGTAAGCTAAATCCAGCAACAGGCAAAACACAGGGGGCTTTTCCTAGGAGTGGGCCCATAGAGGTGGAAACGGCTGTTGAAGTCGCCCGAAAGACTTTTAAGAAATGGAGAAAGGTTAGCAGATTCGTGAGGTCTGACTATATGTATAAAGTCGCTCAAATAATAGAGCGTAGACGAGAAGAGCTAGCCACGGTTATTTCTTTAGAAACCGGAAAAAACTATAACGAAAGTATTGCAGAGGTTAATGAAGCGTTACACATGGCTCAATTTGCCTTTGGTTCAGGCAGATATTCTCACGGCGAAGCAGTGGCTTCCGAAATTGAGGATAAAGATTCTTACATGCTTCGTAAGCCGAAGGGTGTAATAGCTATCATATCTCCGTTTAATTTCCCTTTAGCTATTGGAGCTTATTGGTGTGCCGCACCGGCCATAGTAGAAGGAAACACGGTGGTAATCAAACCTAGTGAAGATGCACCAATGTCAACGCAAATGGCTGTCGAAATTTATGAAGAAGCTGGGCTTCCTCATGGAGTCATTAATTTGGTTCATGGCCATGGGGATACTGGCGATCTTTTGGCTAGGGCTGATGTTGATCATATTTGTTTCACTGGTTCTGCCGAGGTTGGGCAACATATTCGAAAGGTAGCTGCTGAAAGCTGGCACAAGACGACTTCTTGCGAAATGGGTAGTAAATCCGCTTGTCTTATTTTTGATGATGTTGAAATGGAGTTAGCTTTAGAAGCGGCGGTTGCTAGCGCATTTAAACTTTCTGGACAAAGATGTGTTTCCTCGGGAAGACTAATCGTTCAAAGGTCTATTTACGACGAATTTGCGAAAAAATTCGCGGAGAGAGCCTCTAAGTTAAAAACGGGTAATCCGTTCAAAAAACTTGTAATGACTTCTGGTTCGCCAGACGCTATTGGATGGGTTGATTATGTTCCGGACGAAGACATGTATTATGGAGCACTTATTAATGAGCAAGCGTATAGTAAAGTCCGTTCGTATAATAAATTGGTCATGGATGACCCCGAAGCGGAAGTGTTGCTAGCTCCCACCTACACCGGAGAACACAGAGCATATTTTTCTACCCCGCTAGTTTATAAAACGGAGTGGAGAGACGCTCCCTATTTGAGGAACGAGGTTTTTGGCCCTCATGTCGCTATTATTCCGTTCGACACTTTAGAAGATGCAATTCGCATTTATAATGATACAGAGTACGGTCTCGCTGTAGGTGTTCTTACAAATGATTTTCGTAAGGCGCGAGTTTTACGAGACGAATGTGAGGCCGGAATGATTTATTGGAATGGCGGCTCTATTGCTGCGGAATCGCATCTTTCTTTCGGGGGAGTAAAAAAGTCTGGCAATGGGTTTCCAAGCGCGGCAAGAACTTACAGAGCAGTAACGCACGAAGTAAGCTGGACGGTAAATCACGCGGATAGGTTAACATTTCCGCAAGGGATGAAATAAAAATGAGTGAAGAAAAAGACAAGCATTGTTGTCCCGTTGGGCCAAGGGGAGAGACGGGGAAACCGGGGTGGGAAGATTTGGCTCCGGAAATCTGTAGACAAAGAATGGTTGTAGAAGGAACCCTTCATAACAGTTTTAAGCCGTTAGAACAAGCGTTGTATTGTAAAGATATTTCAAAAGTGTTAGATATGACCCCAGTCGCAGAGCCAACAACGTCTTACGCTGAAGAGTACGGTTGGTGCTGCTTCATGCATTGGAAGGAATCAGGTATGCATATTTACAGTTGGGATAACAGAAGTCCTAAGTTTTTTTCAATAGATATTTATACTTGTAAAAAGTTTGACCCTTGGGATGTTGTCAGATATACAAAAGAATTTTTTGGAGATAATTTAATCAAATTAACATGGAAGGAATAAAATATGAGTAGTACATGGAGTTCAGGACACGGCAAGTTTTTAAAAAAAGATCCAGACCACGGAAAGTGGTGGAGAGCAATTAAAGCGTTTTTTAGCAAGTTTCGCCCAAATAAAAAATGTTGTAAAGGTAAATGTAAGGAGAAATAAAAGATGGCAACAAGATCAATATTTGTATACGAGAGAAAAAAGACAAAGAAGAAGACTCGTCAAGGCTGTGGAAAGAACAGTAAAGGCATGAAAAAATATCGTGGTCAAGGAGGCCCGAGAAAAAGGTATAAACAAAGTTGCAAGTCGGGACGGCAACACGCTAAATTGTGAGAGCATTAGTTTTAGGAGTAGGCAGAATGGGTACTGCCATCGCATACGCGATGGACAAGTTCGGTTTTGATGTCGTAGGTATGGATACTAGTGCTCGCGCGGCAGATAATATGCCTAAATCCAGCGAGAGATCGCACCACTTTTACACCGTTAACGACGCGGAGGATATTTTCAAAAAAATAGTTTCACACGGTTCTAGGCCAGATGTTGTTATTAGTAGTTTGCCCTACCACCAGACAGAAGAGGTTGGCATATGGTGTGTCGATAATGAAATCCGTTATTGCGATCTAGGAGGGAGAGTAGACGTTTCTAAAAATATAAATGAATGTGCCGAAAGGAAAGCGACTAAACCAGTGTTTACCGATCTTGGCCTTGCTCCGGGGTGGGTTAACATACTGGCGGAGCACGGATGTAAACGAGTGCATGGCCCCATAGATAACGTTCAGATGATGGTTGGTGGTTTGCCAGCCATACCTACAAATCCTCCGTTTAATTATACAGTAACTTGGTCGACAGATGGCTTAATAAATGAGTACAGAGACAATTGTTTAGTTCTATTAGACGGAAAAGTTAGAGAGGTCGCAGGGATGACGGGGAAAGAAACAGTTTATAGTAAATGGCTAGCGCAAGACATGGAAGCTTTTTATACTAGCGGTGGAGCCTCACACAGCATCCCAGACATGCAAAAAAGAGGAATTAAAAATTGCTCATACAAAACACTCAGATATGAAGGACATTGTGACGTAGTAAAAAGATTGATTACGAAAACGGGTTTAAGCGACGAGTCTTTAGCTAAAATTTTTGAAAATGGCTGTGGTAAAGGTGCAAACGACATAGTAATAATTAAAGCTATTGTTGAGTCCGGTGATTTAAAATGGAATAAAGAAATAATTGTTGGTTTTGATACTAAATTCAGCGCAATGCAAAAAGCTACTGCGTTTTCTATTTCTAGCGTAGCTAAAATCATGGCCGAAGGATATTTTGATAAAAGAACAGTGCAAAATCGTGGCGGAGACATTGTCTTGCCCGTAGTGCTTAAATATAGCGACGTGCCGTACGAAGAATTTGAAAAGAATTTAACAACGCTGGGTCTATGAAAATAGCGCTTTGTTATTCTGGCAAGCCCTGCTGGAAGCTAAGCTGGGATAATCGGTCAGTTCTCGAAAGCCACGCGCTTAGCTTGGCAGCTTCAGAAGATATAGAGATTCATGTATTCGCACATTTTTGGGATGCTGATAAATTTTTTTACGGAAAACCCGAGCACGAGTTGAATAATGAAATATATAAGAATTTATCGAACTCGTTAAGAAACAAGATCAAAATAAAAACAATATTTTATGAGCGACCCAAGTCTAGCGAATTTTTACGAAGGCTTACGTTCAAAGACGGTATAAAACGTGAAGGTAGGAATCCGATGCTTCCCAAGCGAAATGGAAAACCTATAAAAAATTGGCAGGGTAGCTGGGCACATAACGCAATATCGATGTTTTACAGTTTGGAAAAATCTATCAATTTAGCCTTAGAGCTTGAACGGGAAGAAGGATTTAAATATGATTTTATTTTTAGATTGCGTACGGATACAGTTTTGTTGGATGCCGGTAAAAATTTTGAATGCCCCTTAAATCAATGCAACGGCTCGAAATTAAACATCGCTCCATATTATTGGGAAGACCTTCTTCGTGACCCATTAATGTTGCGTTGGCGACCGAATAGATGGAACAGCTTTAGGGGTGACGAGTCTAAAACTGGCTGCTTAGACGCAATAGACGATACATTCGCGTTCGGCAATGGAAAGGTTATGAAGAAGTATGCAAGTGTATACTCTAATTTTTTTAACCTGACCCTCAAAAATCCGACCTGTCAAGAATGCATGTTAGGAATACATGTAAAAGAATCAAGCTTAGAGATAGAAAAATTAAAATGGATAATTGCCCTCATAAATAAGGATAGAGAACCACACGAAATACAATTGCTAAGATAAAAACCGCCGCAAATTAATGCGACGGCTTGACACGAGCTATTTATTTTATTGAATTTTAATTTTCTTTGGTACAGCTTCCTTTCTTTTTTTAACCTTGATAGTTAGTAGTCCATCCTCCAGCTTACTCGAAAGAGTTGAAACGTCTACGTCATCGCTTAAACAAAACGTATGATTCGCCGTACTTCCATCTTTCTCAGCCTTGATGGCCACCACGCCGTCATGAACCACTGCTTCTACATTTTCTTTTTTGAAGCCAGCTAAATTGATCCAGTATTCATAGTGGTCTTCGTGTTCTTTATGCGGAACGATATTTTCTCTCCAACGACTCCAATCGTTATCGAGAAACGCTTTGTCCCATTCTTCCCAGAATACTTTGGATCCGAATCCGTGATTTAATAATCTTAGCACCATTATATTTTAATTCCTTTCTATATTGTATAGAGCATACGGCATGCCAAGAAAAAACAGGGTTTTTTGACGTTTTTGGGACTAGTTGACACATATAAAGAGACAGGTGAGACAGGCGTTGAGACAAAAAGTTTCTAAATAAAGTGTTGACACATAAATAAGTCGATGTTAGTATATAAAAACACTGATGAACGTAATAGCGAAATACATCCCGAAGAAAAAGTGCTTACAAGTTAAGGGCTTTAAGGAGAGTTATCGCGGGAACAAGCATAGACTAAAGAAGAGTCACGCTTTTAGTATGACGCTCGAACGCATCGAAAAAGGTGGTTGGCTTAAAGGTGCGGTAGATTTAAGTGAGATAAATAGCTTGGAGGAAAAGAAGGCTCCAAGGCCGAAGTGGAAGCAGCGAGTAGAATTAGTTTCCTCTAAAGAAAGAGGGTTAGAGCTTGTTGATATTAAAACTAAAAAGCCAGTTAAAAGCTATTACTCAAAAGTTTTCTTAGAAGATTCTAAGATTTTTGTTCTTTAAAATAATTTTGCTGCTCGACGGAGCGGCAAAGGGTATGACGGAATAAACTGCTGTCGCGGCAGTTAACGTGCAATGCTCGTTGGCAGGACTTACCAAGTCTGGGGGCCGATGAGGGTTGGCTCAAAGTAGGGTTTTGACTTGAAAACTCAAGCTGTGACCCCAAAACGATGGAGGTAAATGAGAATCCTCCTACCCATTAATTTTTCGTGTAGAGCTCGGTGATAGGCTACACGATATTAAAGACCCTCGCCTCAACCGGAAGTTGCGGAGCGAAACTAATCCATCCGTCGGCAATGAGGTAAGCCGTGGCGAGGCAACAAGACCTCACCTTTTGTTAGCACGGACTAACAATAGTGTGGCCGTAAGACGCAGAGTAAGTTTGCTTGAGCCTGTAATGGGCGATAAACGAAACACGCGGGTCACACGCATTTTTTTTGGCCATGAGCAGATTTATATGAGAATTGAACCAGAAATAAAGTTAGACTATAAGGACGTTCTTCTACGTCCTAAGCGTTCCACATTGACATCTCGTAATGATGTTAATTTAGTGCGCGAGTTTACTTTTCCCAATGCTGGCGGAAAGGGTGCAGACCCAAAGGCTTACGGTTGGAAAGGCGTTCCCATCGTGGCTTCAAACATGGATACAGTTGGAACCTTTGAGATGGCTAAGTCGCTTGCTCGATACCGTATGCTCACCTGTATCAGTAAACACTATGATGGTGATGTTTGGGCTCATAAATTAAACGGCTATGGAATTTGGAAAAACAAAGAACAACGAGTTGCTAATGAAAAAAATTGGAAGTATGACCCTGACTCTGCTAATTGGCAAAATAGAATTTATGAACATATCTCTCCCTCTATTGGTATTAAATATGATCCAAAAAAAACAGACGACTTAGATTATCTTAATAATATTCAGTGGAATTTTTATCATAATAGGTTTATATGCATTGATGCGGCCAATGGTTATACAAGGAGGTTTTGTGACTTTATTAAAAGGGTTAGAGAAGAACACCCCGCCCTTATTATAATAGCAGGTAATGTCGTCACGGGCGAGATGACAGAGCAGTTAATTTTAAATGGAGCAGATATTGTCAAAGTGGGTATTGGTGGCGGGAGTGTCTGCACTACTCGTATACAAACTGGTGTTGGCTATCCCCAACTCTCGGCGGTTATCGAATGTGCGGATGCGGCTCACGGTATTGGTGGTCACATTATGGCTGACGGCGGTTGTGTGTGCGCTGGTGATATTGCCAAAGCTTTTGGCGGCGGGGCTGATTTTGTTATGCTCGGCGGTATGTTGGCGGGACATACGGAATCTGCTGGACAAGAAGAAGTAGTGGACGGAGAAAAGTATAAGACATTTTACGGAATGAGTTCTGATACGGCAATGAACAAATATCATGGTGGTGTTGCCAATTATCGTTCTTCAGAGGGCAAAACTATAAGAATAAAACATCGTGGACCAATTAAAAATACTGTAGAAAGTATCCTTGGCGGTTTACGTAGTGCTTGTACTTATATTGGAGCAAAAAAACTGAAAGATATGCCAAAGTGCGCCACCTTCGTAAGAGTATCGCAACAATCAAATGAAATTTTTGGAAAAAATAGTTAGATGCCCAAAAAGCTAGTATATGAAGTAGGTTTGGTTAGACCAGAGCATCAAGAAGCTCGGGGGCTAGAGGATATTCACTGCTTGATGTGTGGACTTAGTTATGACCTGCAAGATTATAATGTTCTTTTGAATGGTAGAAAATTGTTATATTTTGACGCAAACTGCCTTAACTTTTGGGACGCGGAAGACGAAGACTTTTTGGATTTAGACGAAGCAATAATTTGTCACGATTGTTTATATAAAACCGTCGTGTCGGCAGCCAAAAATAAAAAGCTTAAGAAAGCTAAGGTGATAATTAAAGACGGGGAAGAAACTTATAATTGTAATTTTTATACAGATAAGGACGGAGGCTTTTTGAATGATTAAATTAAAAGGCGTAACTTTAGTATGCTTAGATGACGTGCGTACACAAGAGTCTATTCAGATAATAGAGGGGGTAACTCAAACAATTTCTTTTGGAGATGTAAAACTTTTTTCGTCATTAAATTACCCCGAAGTCACCAATAAGATTGACCCTATTGATTCAATAGAAAAATACGCGTCTTTTGTAGTTAAAGACTTGCATAAGTATATTAATACTGAGTTTTGTATGATTATACAAAATGACGGTTACCCAGTGAACCCAAAAGCATGGACGGATGATTTTTTAAAGTATGATTACATAGGCGCGCCTTGGGTTTTTTTTAGATTTACTTATGATAGAAACATGAAGATAAGAATGGGTAACGGCGGCTTTTCTTTAAGGTCCAAAAAGCTTCTTGAAGAGTCTTCTGCACTGACTGATCCAAACTTTAATGTACATCCAGAAGATGTGTATACCTGTCACCCCAAAGGGGTCCGTGAAGATCTACTCTTAAAAGGGATTACTTATGCCCCAATAGATTTAGGGATAAAATTTTCTGTAGAAAAAGCTCTTTACACGGGTCAATTCGGATTTCATGGACGTAAAGCGACTATAGAAAGAAACAGGGAGTGGGGCGTTTTTAATTTTAAAAATCACGCTTATGAAAAAGGGGCAGAAATCAAAACAATGGACAAATATAATAATTTTGAACTTGTGTATGCGCCACCAAGTAAAAAGGGAATATCAAAATCTCGACATTTATCTACGAGACAGGGCTCTTTAGAAGAAATTTCACCACCGTTGGATATTAACAATTTACCGTCCGACCTTGGCAGGAGATAAAATATATGAATAAACTAGAATTAAAGGATGTTACGCTTGTATGTATTGATGATTTTAATACCAAGATGGCGTCAGAAATCATTGAAGGAGTATCAAGCTTTATTAACTTCACTGACGTAAAGCTTTTTTCTTCCAAAGACGAGCCATACGTTACAGACAAGATCAAGCCTATAACAAACTTGGTAGATTATAGCGTCTTTGTGGTTAAAGAGCTTCATAAGTATATAAATACAGAATATGTGATGTTTATACAAACAGACGGATATCCTATAAACATCGAGGCTTGGACTGATGAAAATTATAGATATGATTACATAGGCGCACCTTGGACTTGGGCTCCTCATGTTTACCGAGAAAAAATTTGCCCCGTGGGAAGTTGCGTCGGTAATGGAGGATTTAGCTTCAGAACGAAGAAAATTTTAGAAGAGATTTCTCAATACGATTATAACCCAGAAGATAAAGAGCTTGTAGCATTGCATTCCGGAACGGGCACTGAAGTAGAAGAGGACTCCTTTATGTGTAGAGTCATGGGTAAAGAATTAAAATCTGCAGGGATAAAGTTTGCTCCCTGCGAATTAGCCTCTTACTTTTCTGTGGAAAATAGGATTTATGCAGCCCAATTTGGGTTTCACGGCAGAGAAACAATTACGATAAACAAAAAGCTTAAAGTTTTTCTATTTAAAGATCACGCTTATGAAAAAAATATGGACTAATGGATGTTTCGACGTTATACATAGGGGTCACATAGAGTCCTTAAAATTTGCCAAGTCTCTTGGGGATTACCTCGTCGTGGGTTTAGATGAGGACGAAAAAATTAAAGCGGATAAGGGACAATCTAGACCGTTTAATACTCTTGAAGACAGAATGGAGATTTTAAAATCTATTAAGTATGTAGATGAAGTAATTCCATTTAAAACAGACAAGCAGATGGAAGATATTGTAAAGTCTATATCTCCCGCCTTTTTTGTTAAGGGCTCTGAATACCAAGGGAAAAAGGTGGTTGCGATGGAGTATGCGGAGGCTATGGTTTATTTTGATAGAATTGAAGGCTATTCTACAACAAATATATTAAAAAAATATGAAAGAGGAGAATAAAGAAGAATCTGGCGCGCTTGAAATATATATGAAAGAAGCTGGTCAGGAAGAGCTATTAACCCTAGATCAAGAAAAAAAGCTTTTTGAAATTATAAATAAGTGGGAACTAGATGAAGGAAAAGCGAATGATCTTTTAGCGGCTCAGGCCGAAATGGCACGAGAGAAGTTAATTAAGTCTAATTTGAAATTAGTAATTAAGATTGCTAAAGAATTTAGAAACATAGGTTTAGAGTACGAAGACTTAATCAATGAGGGCAATATAGGACTGATGAATGCTATCGATAAGTATGACCCTAACAAGGGCGCAAAATTGTCATATTATGCCTCTTTTTGGATTAAGCAATCTATACGTAGAGCAATAAGCAACAAAGGAAGAACTATTAGGATTCCAGTTGGGCTGATTGAATCTAAGTTAAAAGTAAAAAATTTTGAGTTAGAGTTCGAACGGGAACACGCAAGATTACCTAACGTGAATGAAATATCAGAAGGCACAGGTTTAAAGGTCAAAAAAATAAATAAAATAAAAAAAATAAGTCTCCAATCAGAATCTCTAAATGCGCAAGTCGGAGACGAAGAGGTAGAAGTGGGAGATTTAATCGTAAACGAAAATTCGCCAAACCCCTTGTTTAGCTGCGCTAAGAAAAATGAATCAGAGGTATTAAATGCGTTTTTAAATACATTAGATAAAAGACAAAAGTATATAATAATTCATAGATTTGGCTTAGATGGAGCAGAGCCTCACACGTTAGAAGTAATTGGCAAAAAATTTAATTTAACCAGAGAAAGAATTAGACAGTTAGAAATATCCGCACTTAGGTCACTTAGAGAAATGTATCGAAAAATTAATGAGTCAAATAAGGCTTGAGAATACAAAATTGAGTTGGCGCAAGCGCAAAAAAGGTGATACCATATAAATATGAGACTTGACCACATAGCTTACAGGGCGAAAGATCGTTATAAAACAGCTAAATTTTTCAAGGACGCGCTGGGTTATGATATTGGAACGGAATTTCAAATTAAATTTGATGATGGAGGCAGAGCGGACTGTTTAGCTTTGGTTCCCCCCGAAAACAGAACAGAAGTTACTAGTTTATGGAGGCTAGAAACGCAGTTATCATTTAATGAATATGAAGGAGAAGTTGAATATCATGCACCACCTGAAATCTTTGTTAGCGACGGCCCTGAGGGGAGTATTGTGGGTGATTGGGTTGCCGATCGCGGCGGTATTGGCGGTATTCATCACATCGCTTATCAAGTGGAAGATGTGGAAAGAGTCATGAA
>LULG01000013.1_pt1 | contig 52254 bp, 45 predicted proteins | sample 728211 | NCBI WGS metagenome assembly LULG01 (sample SAMN03860295, study PRJNA289734) | marine metagenome | biome: seawater column; feature: ocean; material: water; isolation source: Red Sea water column Station 169 - depth 200m | place: Saudi Arabia: Red Sea | collected 2011-10-15 | depth 200 m | reverse complement strand
ATGCTTTAAACAACCGTCCTAGAAAGAGTTTAGGATGGCGAACGCCTAGCGAAGTGATGGCGAATTTTTATACCGTTGCACTTGCTGCTTGAATCCGCCTTTTTAAAAAATACAAACGAGCAGATATAGCAACGATGATGCAGTGTCCATGTGGTTCAAATCTTTCCTATTCAGCATGTTGTGAGGTGCTACATCAAGGCAAAGCATTGGCACAGAATGCAGCACAATTGATGCGCTCACGCTATTGTGCATATGTGTTGCAAGAGATTGATTATATTGTTCAAACCACAGTGCCATCGCAACAATACTTACTTGATCGGCAAGCAATGTTGACATGGAGTAAGCAGACCAAATGGGATGGTTTAGAGGTCGTTACGCATCAAGATAAACTTGGCAAAAACCATGCGCAGGTCGAGTTTAAAGCCTATTTTTTGACGTCCAATGCAACAACTGTATCGGTGCGTGATGCACATCATGAGCGTTCTGCTTTTGTCAAAATTGCCGAGCGGTGGTACTTCATTGATCCGACGGTAGCCATGCCAAACATGAAACAACCTTGTCTTTGCGGTTCACAGAGAAAGTTTAAGCAATGTTGTTATCCATACTTGATGCGCTAAATGGTAGGAATGAGTCTGCTTTTACTGAATAGGCTTTCGCGTCATTTTTGTCGAATTGATGATAAATTTCGCTACAATAACGTTATCTTACGCTACACACTTTTTATGCAAATATGCTACTGACGGTTATTTATATTATTGCGATTACCGCTGAGGCGATGACAGGTGCGTTGTCGGCAGGGCGACGCAGTATGGATTGGTTTGGGGTGATTCTGATTGCCTGTGTGACTGCGCTTGGTGGTGGTACGGTGCGTGACGTGGTACTTGGGCACTATCCATTGACTTGGGTGAAGCATCCTGAATATTTGATCCTAACGACTTGTGCAGCGTTGTTTACGATTCTGATTGCCAATTGGATGAAGCATCTACGCAATATGTTCTTGTTGCTTGATGCGCTTGGTTTGATTGGGTTTACCATTATTGGTAGTCAGGTGGCAATCGAGATGGGACATGGTTTCGTCGTGGCAGGCGTTGCAGGGGTGCTGACTGGTGTGTCAGGTGGTATTCTGCGAGATATTTTGTGTAATGATGTGCCTTTAGTCTTCCGTCGTGAGCTCTATGCCAGTATTTCCTTCGCTGCGGTGATGTTTTATTGGGTGTGTTTACATTACATTAACCTAAACCTTGAAATCACTGTCATTCTGACTTTAGTTTTTGGTTTTAGCTTACGTGTGGTGGCGATTTATTTTGGCTTAGAAATGCCAAAATTTATTTATAAAGAAGATGATGAGAGTTCGGCATCATCTACTGATGATCACTAGGGTCTGTTGACATTTCAATCATGCATTGCGTTATCCGCTAAAACTACAGAAACGAGGCATGAAACGCAGGGAATGGTTACTCCCTTGCCAAGTTTCATAACGAAATTTATGGCAGTTTTAGCGATAATCCTTCGGAACAAGGGTGTTTTTTGACGCTCCGTCGTTAGTAATGAGTCATTTAGAATGACTAAATTTCCTCATTCCTGCCTAGTATCGCCTAAAAAACACCCTTGTCGCAAGCATCTGTGAAATGTCAACAGACCCTGGCCTTGAGTTTTCTTTTTTACTATTGTCGGTGGCAAGATTTTATGGCATGATTCGCACATTCTCGCTGAGTTGATCACAATTGATTCAGTGAACACAGTTTGACAAGGGGAGTAGCCTCCTCCAAACGAGAAGAAACTTTAAGATTTTTATCTTCTCGTGTCAGATATCGTCAATACACTTTGCAAAAAGTCGGTATCTGAGCATCGTTAATGATTTACACCGTTAAATCTTAAGCGATGTAGGCAAGACCTTGATCATGTTGGTACAGGTGTTTTTTAACATCTGGCGACTGGTCGAGGTTTTTTTGCGTCTATACGACGGATAAAAAATTTCCCCACATTGCCAGATGCAGGAGTGATTGATGGATTCTGTCGGTAATATTTGGCTGTATTTGGTGTTTTTTGGCATCGTCTTTGTGATGCTACTAATTGATTTTCTTGGATTTAAGCAAAATCAAGGTGAAGCTGTTCCGGTCAAGAAAGCGGCTTGGTGGAGTGCGGCATGGGTCACTGTGGCGATGTTGTTCGCAGGCGGTTTGTGGCTATATTTGCAACAAAGTATTGGTGTTGAAGTTGCTAACCAAAAGACTTTGGAGTACATCACAGGTTATCTACTGGAAAAATCTTTAGCGATTGATAACGTCTTTGTGTGGTTGATGATCTTTGCCGCTTTTGCGATTCCGCCTGCGTTGCAACGTCAGATTCTGTTATACGGTGTGATTGGTGCAATTGTTTTACGAACCATTTTCATCTTGATTGGCGCATGGCTGGTTCAAGAGTTTTCGTGGATTCTTTATATTTTCGGTGCGTTTCTCGTCTATACAGGGATCAAATTCCTACGTGGTCAAGAAGAGGAGAGCAATGTCGAAAATATGGCATTGCTGAAATGGTTGCGTAAACATGTGCCGATCACGCAGTCTTTGCATGGTAATAAGTTCTTTGTCCGTGAGCAGGGCAAACTGTGGATTACGCCGTTATTTGTGGTGCTGATCTTGGTTGAGTTCTCTGATGTGATCTTTGCGGTGGATTCGATTCCTGCGATCTTTGCGATCACAACCGACCCATTCATTGTATTAAGTGCAAACTTAATGGCGATATTGGGTTTACGTGCGATGTTCTTTCTGCTTTCAGGTGCCGCAGCAAAGATGCATTATCTGCCATATGGTCTAGGGATTATTTTATTGTTTATTGGCTTTAAGATGTTGATGCTCGATGTGTTCCATATGCCAGTATGGATTTCACTCGGCTTTATTGCGGTGGTGCTCAGCATTACGGCGTATATGTCGATTCAATATGCCAAAAAGCATGGTGATAATTCTCCTGATGCGAATTAGCAGTAACAAGTTCGCAGTAATAAGACATCCGTAATATTCAGAAAATAAAAAAATCCTCTCAAGCGGAGGATTTTTTATGTGAAAGAGTTTTCTTAAAATTTAACAACGCTGAATTTGATTAAAACGCTTGTCATCACGTTTATGTGCGCTGACATGTTGCAAGACTTTGTGAATAAAGCGTAATTTATCTAACACCGTACTAGACAGAATAAACGGATAAGCGTCTTCAAGCCCCATACTTTGATTGAGTGAATTTAATCCGTATGACAATGCAAACCAGTTATTCAATGTGAGTTCAAAATCTTGCGCATGAGTGGGAGCTTCGGTAAAGCGGAGTTCAGGCCCATTTTTGTGACGTTTGTCCACGGTCATGCCAATATGATACGCCGTATCTAAAGTGCTGAGCATATGTAGATAATGCGCCCATGTTTCAGCCCAATCTTCCCACGGATGGCTCGAGGCATAAGTGCTAATGAAATGATCTTGCCAGTCTTTCGGAGCGCTATGTTCATAATAATGCTGCAAGGCTTGACCATAATCTTGACGCTCATCACCAAAAATCTGACGGAATTCATTGATCCAGTCGGTATTGGCGATCAATACATCGAAATAATAATGTCCACTTTCATGACGAAAATGTCCGAGTAACGTTCGATAATTTTCCCCCATGGTAATACGTGTTTGCTCACGGTACAGATGGTCTGCCTCAAAAGCATTTAAGGTAATCACGCCATTGGCATGACCTGTCATCACAGGCTGATCTTCAGTTGGCACAAGAAAACGAAAACTTAATCCCAATGCATCATCAGGATTTTGTTTTGGGCGAGGGAAGATGTCAAGTCGCTGTGTAATGTATAAAAAACGACGTTTGGAAATTTCAAGCTTTGACCAATATTCAATATTTTTTTCTTCATGTAAGTTTGGAATCACCGAGGTGAGCTGACATGAACTACAAAACTGTGCAGGATCGTCAGCATCAATCATCCAATTACAGACATGATATTCCTGATAGTTGGCACAAGGGCGATAATATTTTTCTGAACCATCCAATGCTAGCCAACCTTGCTCGGTTTGCTCGAATGTCGCCATATCCTGACTTGCAGGTAAGTAACCAACGACCTTATTGCAATTGATGCATAGGCTATTGGTGTACATAATCTGCGAATGGCAATGATTACAGTAAAAAACTTTCATAAAAAGGCAAACTTATCACAATCGTGTTCGATCATATTGTAGTTAGCTTAGATTGAAAAGTGGATGAGCAGATAAAGTGAAATATTTACTTAGCTACACTTGTTCAGTATATGTTTTATGCGCTTTTTGAATAATTAACATTTTGTGATATGGCGCATCTACTGTGGTTTTTATGAAATATAATATAAAAAATAGATATCCCCTAAACAGGGGGTGTTATTTATTAATAATTACAATACAATAAAGTAAATAAACTTTAACAATACGATTCAAACCAAGATAGTACAGGGGACGACCATGAAAAAATCAATACTCAGCCTAGGAATTATGACATGTCTATGCGCAGGTCTTAGTCATGCAGGATTTTTAGATAATGCACTGAAAGTTGCTTCTGCAATTCAAAACAAAGATACAGCTTCAGCATTAAACAATGCAGCTAATATGGCTACAACACAGAAACAACAGCAGCAAACTGCGCAAGCAACGAACCAGTATCAAGCCGCTATGGATGTTGCGCCATTGAGCGTTTCTCAATTAAGTGGAATGGATTGTGCTGCTTTGGCGGTAACAGCTGCAAATGCCGAACGCGAAAAGAAAAGTTTGGTTAGTCAAGCAGATAACTACGACAAATTGAATGCACAAGTGCAACAAGAAGCGGCAGCAAATGGTAATAAAAAAATGCTAGGCGGTTTAATGTCTTTGGCAGGTAAAGTGATGGCTGAGACAGGTCGAGGTTCTGAATATTCAAATACTTTGGCGAATGTTGGTAATAACTTATCTAACTCACAGGCAGAAGCTCAATTGCAAGGTATGGATGCGCAACAAATTGTTGCAATGCATAAAAAGCATGATACTGATTTAGAAAATATTAAGATTTATCAAAAAGCAAAATCATGTAATTTGTAATTGTGCTTGAATGGTTTTTTTAACAAACCAACGATACTTGAAGCCATAACCACTTTAAGGAAAACATCTTTAAAGTGGTTGTTTATTTCAGGCAATAACGCAATACATGGTTGAGATATCAACAGCATTTATTCTTTTTCAACTTTGATAATGGTATTGGTGAGCACATTCATCAGCACATAACGATCTTTGACCTTGACCCATTGTTGATAGCGTGATGGCTCAGACAAGTTTTGAGCATTTTTATAATCGACACGCTGTGCATTACGAAACTCTTCGGGTAAAGGCATGCCCGCTTTTAAACGACCTTCGCCACGATGACGTTTTTTATCTTTATATTTGGACTTTTTATGTTGATCATGATCTTGGAATTGCGCTGATGCATCATCTTTAGCGTGATTTTGATTTGGCGCAGCAAGGCTTACATTGGAAATGAGCAAAGTCACTCCAATCAATATCAATCCAGCAAGTTGTTTCATGCAGCAACCTATCTATGTTCTATATTTACGTCTATTACGAAGCATCATAACCGATGCCAAACGCAGAGTAATGAATTTGGCTTTATTTTTACGTGAAAACTATGTAGAAATAATGGATTTTGCCAGCACATTAAGATTTTCGAGCAATTAAGTTGGAATTAAATCAGTTTACGAAATACGTGTGAATTGCGTTGATAGTTATACATCGCTTGACGTGCGCTCGGCAATTCACTGAGTTCAACTTTTTCAAAGCCTTGCTCCATAAACCAATGTCCTGTGTGTGTGGTTAGCAAAAACAGTTGCTGGATGCCATCTGCTTTGGCACGTTGCTCCAAAAACTGTAAGACTTGTACACCACGATTGGACTTTTGATAGTCAGGATGTACTGCGACACAGGCAATTTCCGCTGATGTTATTCCAGTTGCTGTTTTATTCTCACTTTCATTGTCGAGCGGATACAGCGCAGCGCAGGCAAGGATCATCCCATCACGTTCAATCACGGCAAAGTGCTCAATCTCATCTTCAAGGCGTTCACGAGAGCGATAGACCAAAATGCCTTGTTCTTCCAATGGACGCAGTAAGTTCAATAAACCACCGACATCGTTGATCGTTGCCTGACGCACCGCCTCATAGCCCATTGCAGTGACTAGCGTGCCTAAGCCATCACGTGTAAATAGCTCCCCAAGTAATGCACCATTTTGATGATAAGACAATAAATGACAACGATTGACCCCTGCACGGCACGCTTGTACCGCACCTGATAAATGCAAATATTGTTCACTATTTGCCGAGTTGATATGACTTAAATAATGCTGTGCTTGCTGAGGATTCAGCTCACGGACTAAGCGTTGATCGCTATCGAGGAAGCCACGCTGCTCACCAAGGAAAATCAATTTATCCGCTTTTAAATCTATGGCAGCACGTGTCGCCACTTCTTCTGCACGTAGGTTAAACACTTCGCCTGTGGTCGAGTAGCCAGTTGGTCCAAGTAAGATGATTTGCCCATGTTGCAGATTGTGATTGATCGCATCACTATCAATCGCACGCACTTCACCCGTCAGTTGAAAATCAATACCTTCATGAATGCCAAAAGGTTTTGCGGTGACAAAGTTCCCTGACACCACATCAATACGTGCACCGTACATAGGCGAATTTGCCAAGCCCATAGAGAGTAAAGCTTCGATCTGCAAACGAATCGAGCCCACCGCATTCAGTACCGCAGGCAAAGACTCACGTGTGGTAATGCGACGATGTTTTAAAAATGGTGTTTCAAGCTTCAACTGAGCGAGATTATGATTAATCTGCGGACGTGCACCATGCACCAGTACTAGACGAATTCCAAGCGCATGAAGCAACGCAATATCATGAATAATGTGCTGAAAATTATCAGATTGTATTGCTTCACCTGCAAACATCAAGACAAATGTTTTATTGCGATGGGTGTTGATGTACGGTGCTGCATGACGAAACCAATGCACATAGCTAGGTATGGAAGAATCAGGCGCAGGTGACTGTTCAACAGAAGTATTGATCTGTGAAAGGCTTTCTGATGTGTTGGATTGTGCTGGCTTTGTCACGACTTGCTCTAACTTTAGCGTGGTTTTAACTTTCCAAGCATAGCAAAAAGCGATTAGGATAAGAAATAAATCATTTGCTGATTAGGGTGTGTTGACATGAATATTTTGATTTTAGGTTGTGGGCAAATCGGTCATGCGTTAGCTGAACAACTCGCTCAAGACACTTATAATAATGATCAAGCTCAGCATCAAATCACCTGTGTCAGCCGATCAGCAAAAACTTTTTCCCACGATGATATTCAACATCTTGCACAAGATCTTCAAGATTTAGATCTACCCCATCAACCGAACTTTGATTGGGTCTATGTAATCGTTTCCCCTGATGAACGAAATGTTGATGCCTATCAACAGGTTTTCATTGATACCGCTCGCCCAGTATTTCAGGCATTGCAACATCATCCTGTACACAAAGTCATTTTTATCTCATCGACAAGAGTCTATGGCGAAGATCAAGGACGATGGATTAATGATGAAAGTATTCCGAATACAGATGATTCTATTGGTCAGACCTTGATTGCCGCAGAGCAACTGTGGTCAGCCTATTGGCAAGAAAAATTGACCATCATCCGTCCAAGCGGTTTATATCGCGAGCATAGTGAATTTCTGAAAAAGAAAGCTTTAGAAACACATCAGCTTCACTTAAATCATTGGACGAATCGGATTCATCGTGCCGATTTGGTTGGTTTTTTACAGTATTTAATGACTTTAGAGAATGTCGAATCAAGCTATATCCTGACTGATCAACGTCCCTCTTTACAGTATGAGCTATATAATCTCATTCGTGGGCAAAATCAGCGTGAACCGCTAACGATTCACTCAGATGCAAAGACCACAGGCAAACGACTATGTGCGGATCGTTTAGCGCAGTCAGGCTATAAGCTGAAATATCCAGCTCATCCTTTATTCGCTGAGAAATAAGAAACTAAGCCCGTTTTTTCATTCGCTCACGGATAAAGGTGATGATCGCAGGTAAGATACTGAGGAAAATAATGCCGAAGATGACCAAAGTGAAATTGTCTTTGACCGCAGGAATATTGCCAAATAAGTAACCTAAAGCGATAAATGATGCCACCCAACAGATCGCTCCAATGACGTTATAGCTTAAAAAATATTTATAATTCATCGAGCTGACCCCTGCAACAAAAGGTGCAAACGTCCGAGCAAAGGGAATAAAACGAGCGAAAATAATGGTTTTACCACCATGCTTCTCAAAGAAAGCTTGAGTTTTAAACAAGTATTCTTTGTTGATCCAACGTGTCTCGATGTTAAAGACACGAGGGCCGATATATTTACCAATATGATAGTTCAAGGTGTCGCCAAGTACGGCAGCGATAAACAATAAAAAAGTCAGTAAAAATGGATCCATTGCCCCTGTGGCAGCAAGCGCACCCGCAGCAAAAAGCAAGCTATCACCTGGTAAAAATGGCATGACCACTAAGCCAGTTTCGACGAAAATGATCAGAAATAAGATGCCGTAAATCCAAGTACCATAATTGGTGACAAACTCGACCAAGTGTTGATCGACATGCAAAATAAAATCGAGCAAATACATTGCGTTTCATTCAAATAAGAAAATTGCCTAATCCTAGCAGGTGTGGCGTGCGCTTGCATTAGGCAATCTGTGCTTTTTTTATGAATCGTCAAAGTACTTCAAATCTGCTACATCGTTAACCTCGTTCGCAGTACCACTCGTACACCTTCACTCGGTTGCCTTGTATCAGAAGTCAATTGCTTCGACTATATTTCTGAGTTTATCCCGTATTACGCAATCCTGCCGCAATCCCTGCAATGGTTACCATCAACGCATGATCAACTGGTGTCTGCTCTTGTCCTTGTTCAAGGTATTGTCGACGACGGCGCATCAACTCTGCTTGTAATAGATGTAATGGCAGTAAATAGGTTTTGCGCACACGCATGGATTGATCAAAGTTGTCTTTATCACCTTTCAATGCAGATTCAGATTTGAGCTGTAGTAAAGTTTCTACCGCTTTGTCGAGTCGATCACGCAAGCTCTGCCCGAGTTCGATCAACGCAGGATCATCGGTCAGATGAGCCTCATAATATTGTGCAATACGTGGATCAGCCTTTGCCAAGACCATTTCCAACATGTCAATTAAGGTATTGAAATAAGGCCACTTTTCCAACATGGTGAGTAAGGTGTCTTTTTGCTGTGCATCAAGCGCATGTTCAATCGCAGCACCTGTACCAAGCCATGCAGGGAGCATCAAGCGAATTTGCGTCCATGCAAACACCCACGGAATTGCACGTAAAGACTCAATGCCACCACCGACTTTACGCTTCGCAGGACGTGAGCCCAGCGGTAACATTTGTAGTTCTAACTCTGGTGTCACAGTACGCAAATAACGGACAAAATCAGGATGTTCACGCACTGTTTTACGATACAGTTGTACCGACTCTGCGGTCATCGTGTGCATTAAATCTCGCCAAGCAGGCTCAGGCTTTGGCGGTGGCAGTAAGGTCGCCTTGAGGGTAGCAGCACAATAAATTTCTAAATTCTGAATGGCGATTGGCTCTAAACCAAATTTAAAACGGATCATCTCGCCCTGTTCGGTGACACGAATTGCACCTTTGATCGAACCTGGTGGCTGTGCATAGAGGGCTTGATGCGTTGGCGCACCGCCTCGACTGATTGAACCACCACGACCGTGAAATAAGGTCAATTGAATGCCGTGCTTTTGCGCAACGTCTGTGAGCTGTTCCTGTGCACGGTATTGCGCCCAATTTGCCGACATAAAGCCTGCATCTTTGGCAGAATCAGAATAGCCAATCATCACCTCATGTTTGCCTTGAATGCGCTGTTTGTACCACGGAATATTCAGTAATTGATCAATACTTGATGCGGCTCGATCGAGGTCATCTAAGGTTTCAAACAGTGGCACAACACGTAGCGGTTTCGTCACACCTGCTTCTTTTTGCAACAACATCACAGCGAGCACATCACTCGGATATTCCGCCATCGAAATGATATATGCGCCAAGTGACTCATGAGGTTGTTGTGCTAACATTTTCACTGTGGCTAAGACTTCTTGCACCTCATCATTGTCGAGCGCATCGTCGTCGCTCAGTTCAAGCTGATGCGGTAATAATGGACGTTTATTGGCAAGTTCCTGTATCAGCCAAGTTTGTTTGGCTTGTTCGCTCCATGTAGAAAATTCACCTAAACCAAGAAAAGCGGTAATCGCACTCACAGCTTGACGATGACGAGTCGATTCTTGGCGAATGTCTAACTTTAACAGTTCAATACCAAAACAATTGGCACGTCGAATCACATCGAGGAGCAAGCCATCGGCAATATTTTGCATTTTGCTGTTTACAAGCGATTGATAGCAGTCGTGTAAAGGCTCAAGTAACTCAGATGTAGACTGCAAAACGCCTGAATCATCTAAATTGCTTTGTCCATGTAGTCGTGCATCTAACCATTTCAAGGTCAATTGCAAGCGATCTCGCAAATCACGTAAGCGTTCACGATACGGCTCAACATGGTGATTGACTTTCTCTGCAAACTCCTCCGTGCATTGTTGCATGGAGAGCTCCCAACGCAGATTTTCAATATCTTTTAAAAATAAATCTGCTGCTTTCCAACGTGAAAGTAACAGCACTTCTTCAGTGACTTTGTGCGTGACATTTGGATTGCCATCACGATCGCCACCCATCCATGAAGCAAAGCGAATCGGTGCACTATCGAGTGGCAAACGCTCTCCACAGTGCTTCAATACCAACTGGTCAAGTTCACGGATAAATTTCGGTACAGCCGTCCAAAGGGTTTGTTCAATGGTGGTAAATCCCCATTTCGCTTCATCGACAGGTGTAGGGCGCTTCTGACGAATTTCATCGGTCTGCCAAGCAGCGGTGATTTCTTGTTGTAATTCAGATTCGAGCTGTGCTTGCTCAATCGGCGTGAGTTTGCGTTGATCGAGTTCTGCAAGACAACGGCTAATATCATCATATTTCTGAATCAGCGTGCGTCGGCTGACTTCAGTTGGATGTGCTGTCAATACCAGTTCAATATGCAAATTACAGATGCTGTCAAATAGCGTTTGCTTATTAATATTTTCAGATTGAGTGAGTTTAAAAAGTTGCTGTAAGACGTTGCTTTGATTGAGCATATCGCCATCTAAATCAAATTGATTACGACGACGCTGACGCACACCATGATACTGCTCAGCGATATTGGCAAAGTTGAGAAAATGAGTAAAAGCACGGCTCAATGGGAGTGCGTCTTCATCACTTAAATGTTGTAAAAAATCTTCAAGCTCTTGCTGAGCTTGCGCATCGCCATCTCGTGCGCCTTTGGCATATTTGCGAATATGTTCGACCTGATCATAGAGTGTCTGTCCGACGTGTTGTTTTAATGTATCACCCAAATAAGTTCCCAGTATACGCACATCATCTCGTAGTTCAACATCGATTTCGGATTGACTCATGATCTTGATAGCTCCTTAAAAACTTGGTAAAAATCTTAACAACTGCTTTGCTTTAATGTACTTGTTTCAATTTATCTGATTTAGTCTACTCGCTTTAGCGATCTTGCCACAAATCTGTCCTGCTAAAGTCTGATATAGATTGTATGTAAACGTGTACGATGTGAAATAAACTTTATAAGTGACTTTAATTTATGCGTTTTATGAAGCAAAAAGCGTGACATTTTTAAGCGTTGGATAGTGAATTCTAACGTACAGGATAGACTTTAAAAAAAATCGTCAATTGTTTATTTACTTTGGCTTGGATTTGCGCAAGATTCGGCACTGAATCAATGCCCCACAATACTCGATCATGATGCACATCGGTCATTAGACTGCAAAACAAATCAATGGCAAGGGATTCATCATCCATTTCGATCAATTGCTGTTGTTGAAATTGTTGAAATAACGAGAGTAAGTTCGTACGAGTTTGTTGTGGACCCGCATTATAAAATAAGGTCACTAATTCAGGGGCTTGGCTCGCTAGACTGGTCATCAGCTGATGCAGTTTGATCGCTTCTTCACTATAAAGCATCTTTAAAAATGCCACTGCCAAATCATTCAAATGCGCTTCGACCGACTTGTTTGTATCAAGCTGATAATAATGCTTTGGCAATCGCTGATCGCAAACCATCGCAATGGCTGCACCAAATAAATGCGCTTTATCTTGAAAATGATTGTACACCGTGAGCTTCGATACGCCTGCTTGTTTAGCAATGCTATCCATGCTTGTACCTTCATAGCCAGTGCTTAAGAAGCTTTGCGTCGCAGCTTCCAAAATGGCTTGGCGCTTTTTCAAATCTTTTGGACGACCAACTTGAGGTTGCATGTTGAACATTTCTCAAAGACAGCGAAAACAAAATCAGAGATTTAACAAGCGGAAGTCAGTTACATAATTGACTGTACAGCCATAAAAAAATCTCTAGCTTACAATAGCAACAATTATTATACTCTATAGTATATAAATTGCGAAGCATTGTGATAAAACATCGCTCGCATGAAATCGCAAAAGCGTGGATCGACGCGGAATAAAGAGTGCAAAACATGAATAAACGACAGCATTTTGGGGTTTGGACAACGACCAGTATTGCAGTATTGCTCAGCTTGGTCATGGTAGGGTGTAGCAAACAAGAGCAAGCGCCAGAACAGGTGAAAATCGTCATGGTGACTCAGCCCAAAACCAGTAGCCAACAGCTACATAGCTACGCTGGCGAAGTCCAAGCGCGTCAACAAACTAATCTTGCATTTCGTGTTGGCGGTCAAATTGTTGAAAGATCAGTCGATATCGGTGATCGTGTCCGAGTGGGGCAGGTGCTGGCACGATTGGATGTCAAAGATGCCAACCTTGAACTGAACGCAGCTCGTGCACAGCTTGAACAAGCACAAGCTGCACATGCTACGGCACAGACTGAACTTAAACGATTTCAGCAACTTTTACCTGACAATGCGGTCAGTCGCTCGCAATATGACAGTGTTGAAAATCAATATAAATCGGCGCAGTCGAGCTTAAAACAAGCCCAATCCAACTATGCCATGGCACAAAACCAAAGCCAATACAATCAACTTCGTGCTAACAAAAATGGCGTGATTACCAGCCGTGAGATTGAAGTTGGGCAAGTGGTTGCAGCTGGTCAGACAGCGTATCAACTTGCTTTGGACGGTGAGCGTGAAGTGCTGATCGGTGTTGCAGAAAATGCGGTGCGTGATTTGCGTGTCGGTCAATCGGCAACGGTGAGCCTATGGTCTGCACCTGATCAACGCTTTGATGGGTATGTGCGTGAGATTGCGCCTGCGGCAGATCAAAGTCGTACTTTCCAAGTCAAAGTTGCACTACGAGATCGAAACCAAGCGATACAGCTTGGACAAAGTGCACGTGTCTATTTCCAAACTGCAACAGATGCTCAGCTGAGTATTCCGTTATCGAGTGTTTCTGCGATTGATGAAAAGCCGTATGTGTGGGTGGTCAATCCAAATCAAACTTTGAAACGGACGTGGGTGCAACTAGGCGAATATAAACATGACCGTGTCCCAGTCATGGCGGGTCTAGAGCCTGATCAATGGGTCGTGGTTGGTGGTGTGCATTTGCTCCGTGAGAAACAAAAAGTACGTCTAGTGGATGTCAATAACAGACCAGTTTCTCTTCAAGACAATACAACACAGCAAAGCAATAATCAGACACAAACTAGCCCAATTCAGAAAGCATCAGCTTCGACTCAAAAAACCGCATCGGAGGGTTAAATCATGTCGTTTAATCTTTCAGAGTGGGCACTGAAAAATAAAGGCTTAGTGCTTTATTTTATGGTGCTTTTAGCGGTTTTGGGTTTTATTTCTTATTCCAATCTATCGCAAAGTGAAGACCCACCGTTTACCTTTAAGGTGATGGTGGTGCAGACCTATTGGCCAGGTGCAACGGCAGAAGAAGTCTCTTTACAGGTCACTGATCGTATTGAAAAAACCCTGATGGAAACAGGCAAATATGAACGTATCACGGCGTATTCTCGTCCTGGTGAGTCGATGGTGACTTTTGTTGCTAAGGATTCCATGCGTTCGGCGCAGATCCCTGACGTATGGTATGACGTGCGCAAAAAAGTCGGTGATATGAAACATGAATTACCGCAAGGCGTACAAGGACCTTTTTTCAATGATGAGTTCGGTGATACCTTTGGCAATATCTATGTGCTGACTGGTGCAGACTATAACTATGGCGTCTTAAAAGAATATGCAGATCGCTTACAACTCCAGTTACAACGTGTTGCTGATGTCGGCAAAGTTGAATTGGTTGGCTTGCAAGATGAAAAAATTTGGGTAGAAATTTCCAATACCAAAGTGGTGAATTTGGGCATTCCGCCCAATGAGATTCAGCAGGCGCTTAGTGCACAAAATAGTGTCAGTTCCACAGGATATTTTGAAACGGGTTCGGATCGCATCCAGCTTCGGGTGAGCGGTGAAATCAATTCGGTGGATGAGCTACGTGAAATGCCGCTTTTGGTGGGTGATCGCACCATTAAGCTTGGCGATGTCGCAGAAGTCTATCGTGGCTTTAGTGAGCCTGCGCAACCTCGAATGCGTTTCATGGGTGAGAACGGTATTGGTATTGCGGTTTCGATGCGTAAAGGTGGAGATATTCTTGCTCTCGGTGAAAATCTTGAAGCGGAATTTGCTCGCTTGCAAGATACTTTGCCAGTCGGAATGAGCCTGAGCAAAGTATCAGATCAACCTGTTGCGGTTAAGCGTAGTGTCAATGAGTTTATGAAAGTGCTTGCTGAAGCAGTGATTATCGTTTTGCTTGTGAGCTTCTTCTCTCTAGGCTTTCGTACTGGTTTGGTGGTGGCATTTTCCATTCCGCTGGTCTTGGCGATGACCTTTGCAGGGATGAATATGTTCGATGTGGGATTGCATAAAATCTCACTCGGTGCATTGATTCTAGCGCTCGGGCTTTTGGTCGATGATGCCATTATCGCTGTGGAAATGATGGCGATTAAAATGGAGCAGGGCTATAGTCGGCTCAAAGCCGCAGGCTATGCGTGGACGAGTACCGCTTTCCCAATGTTGACAGGGACATTGATTACTGCGGCAGGGTTCTTGCCAATTGCGACTGCGCAATCTGGAACAGGTGAATATACCCGTTCGATCTTCCAAGTGGTGACCATTGCATTAGTGGTGTCATGGGTTGCAGCGGTGGTTTTTGTGCCTTATCTCGGTGCGAAACTACTGCCTGATTTTCAGAATATGCGTCAACAAGCGCCTTGGTATCAACGTCTTTGGGCAAAATTACGTAAACAACCTGCACCTCAGGCCCCTTCACATCATGATCAGCATAATGCGCATCACGATCCTTACCAAACCAAGTTTTACCAACGCTTTCGTCAGATGGTGAATGCCTGTGTGCAATATCGTAAAACCGTGATTGTTGCGACGATATTAGTCTTTGTTGGTTCATTGGCATTGTTTAAAACCGTACCACAGCAGTTCTTCCCGCCATCTAACCGAGCAGAAATTTTGATTGATCTCAAGCTTGAAGAAGGTGCGTCACTCAAAGCGACAGAACAAGCAGTACAAAAAGTTGAACAATTCTTAAAGACTCAAGACGGTATTGATAACTATGTGGCCTATGTCGGTACAGGCTCGCCACGTTTTTATCTACCACTTGATCAACAGCTGCCACAAGCCAGCTTTGCACAGTTTGTAGTCCTTGCATCGACCTTGGAAGAGCGCAATGAAATTCGTCAAAATCTAGATCAGAAATTGCGTGAAATCCTACCGCAAGTCCGTACACGTGTGTCTTTGCTTGAGAATGGCCCTCCTGTTGGCTATCCAGTGCAATATCGTGTGTCAGGTGAAGATGTCGGTGAAGTGCGGAAGTGGGCACAACAACTTGCGTCAACTTTAGGTGAACAAGCAGATGTCACCAATGTACACCTTGATTGGGGCGAACCAAGTAAAATCATTTATCTCAATGTTGATCAAGATCGTGCACGTCAGATGGGTGTGAGTAGCCAAAACTTGGCAAACTTCTTGAGCAGTTCATTGACAGGCAGTGTCATCGACCAATATCGTGAAAAACGTGAATTGATCGAAATCCGTATGCGTGGCGAAGCCGATGAGCGTATTGATGTCGGCGCATTGGCAAGCCTTGCCGTACCAACCAACAATGGTGGTAGTGTGCCACTGGCGCAGATTGCCAAAATCGAATATCGCTTTGAAGATGGGTTGATTTGGCATCGTAATCGCTTGCCAACCATCACCGTGCGTGCAGATATGCGTACCGAAAAACAACCTGCCACTTTCATTGCTGAAATGATGGAGAAAGTTGATGCGCTTCGTCAGCAAGTGCCAAATGGCTACTTAATCGAAGTCGGTGGTACAGTCGAAGAGTCGGCTCGTGGTCAACAATCTGTAAATGCAGGCATGCCATTGTTCTTAGCCGTGGTCTTTACACTATTGATGCTGCAGTTGAAGAGTATTTCTCGTTCAATTATCGTATTGCTTACAGCACCTTTAGGCATTATCGGGGTGACGGTATTCTTATTGCTATTTGGCAAGCCATTTGGTTTTGTGGCGATGCTCGGGACGATTGCACTATCAGGCATGATCATGCGCAACTCATTGATATTGATTGATCAAATCGAGCAAGATATTGCTGCGGGCGCAGACCGTTGGACGGCGATTATCGAATCGACCGTGCGACGCTTCCGTCCGATTATCTTGACCGCACTGGCTGCAGTGTTGGCGATGATTCCACTTTCTAGAAGTATCTTCTTTGGACCGATGGCGGTGGCGATTATGGGCGGTTTGATTGCAGCAACTGTACTGACGCTTTTCTTCTTGCCTGCGGTTTATGCAGCGTGGTTCAAAGTCAAGAAAGAGGAACGCGTCGAACATAGGACGTAGTATGCAAAAACTGCTATCTTCTCTTGCGGATTTGTAGTATTTTTGCAAGAGATTCAAGTCTGTTAAGGTTTCATTAACGCTCGTTTAATGTCCTTTTCAGACGCCGTAGAGCATTCTGTACAAAGAGGTACGGATTAGAAATAACGCTCGGATATTGAGGTAGAGATGGTTCAGGCACAGCAAAAAAAACAGCAAAAGCAAATACTTCTTGCTTATGTGATGATGTTTCTGAGCCTGTTTACTTTAGTGCCTATTTTATTGAGTTATTGGTTGGCAGCGCGTTTGACACATGTCGATGATATTGAAGTTTGGCTCAATGCACATGCGCTGTGGATCGTGAGAACTTTGCTGATTTTTATATGCATTTCAGTATTTGCGGCGCTTTGGTTTATTCCTTTATATTTCTTTGTATGGAATCAGCATACGTGGGTCACGGCTTGCACCATTGCAGGGGTGATTTTTTCCATTGTAGCGTGGCTATATTTACTGAATTCTTGGCTTAAAGGCTTTATTAAATTTTTTCAACGTAAATCAGTATATTGATCTTACAGTGATGTCATAAAAAATAATCTATTGATGTTCTTCTTTCTGTACCATTCTTCAAAAAAATTGCGAAACCACTTGTAAAAAAAATCAATCGCCCCAATGATTAGCGCATTCGAATTGTAATTATTTTTTCCGTATCAGCTTTATCAAACTATTTAGATATTGCTTTTCAGAATAACACGTGAGGAGTACCGCTATTCATGGCAAAGCGTGACTATTATGAGGTTTTAGGTGTTGCTAAAACCGCTAGTGATGATGAAATCAAAAAAGCTTACCGCAAGCTGGCAATGAAATACCATCCAGACCGCAATCCTGATAATGCTGAAGCAGAAGAAAAATTTAAAGAAGCAACCGAAGCCTACGAAGTGTTATCGGATGGTGAAAAGCGTAGCATGTATGACCGTATGGGACATAGTGCTTTCGAAGGTGGCGGTGGTGGCTTCGGCGGTGGCGGTTTTAGTGCCGAAGATATTTTTAGCCAGTTTGGTGATATTTTTGGTGGTGCATTCGGTGGCGGTGGGCGTGGCGGTCAACGTCAACGCCGTGGTTCAGATTTACGCTATGTGATGGAACTTAGCCTTGAAGAAGCGATCAAAGGCGTGAAGAAAACCATTACGTTCTCAGCACCTGCGCCATGTAATACGTGCGATGGTAAAGGCGCCAAGAATCCGAATGATGTCGAAACCTGTAAGACCTGTCACGGTGCGGGTCAAGTGCGCATGCAACAAGGTTTCTTTGCAGTTCAGCAGACGTGTAGCACCTGTCGTGGTACAGGAAAAACCATTAAGAACCCATGTAACACCTGTCATGGTAGCGGTATCCAAGATCGTCAACAGACATTAGAAGTGACCATCCCAGCGGGTGTGGACAATGGCGATCGTGTCCGTCTGACAGGCAAGGGCGAAGCGATGCGTGATGGTCAGTCAGGCGACTTGTACGTTGAGGTAGTGGTGCGTGAGCATGAGATTTTCCAACGTGATGGTGCAGACCTTTACATGGATGTCCCTGTAAGTATTGCCGATGCAGCTTTGGGTAAAGAAATTCAAATCCCGACCTTAGATAGTCGAGTGAGTTTAAAAATTCCAGAAGGCACGCAAACAGGCAAAATGTTCCGTCTACGTGGCAAAGGTGTAAAACCTGTACGTAGCACTATGGTTGGTGACTTGCTGTGTCGTGTTGTGGTGGAAACCCCAACCAATCTTAATGAAAAGCAACGTGAATTGCTCCGTGAGTTTCAGCAGACTTTAGGTGACAACAATCTTCATAGCGAAACCAAGAAAAAGAAAGGTTTCTTTGATAAGGTATCAGACTTATTTGACTAATTAATTGATATTAGATCGATTTTTAGGTTTTAAAATGCTTGCCATGTGCAGGCATTTTTTATGCAAGTTTATATGGCATTTGTGAAGCATGCTGAAATTCAAGATAAAAATCACTGATGTATAGGATTTCGCCTTCTCATGGGGCAAAGTTTTGTTATAGTAAAGCACAAATTTTTCGCTAGATTTTGATTCGAGGCAATTATGGCAAATTCACCACGTATAGGCATTCTCGGTGCAGGTGGTCGCATGGGGCGTACCTTAATTCAAGCGGTTCAACAGGCAGGCTATCAACTTGCCGCAGCGGTTGAGCGCCCTGAAAGTAGCTTGGTCGGAACGGATGCGGGTGAGTTGGCAGGTGTAGGTGCGCTCGGTGTTAAAGTGGTCGGCAGCATCGAAGAAGCCTTACCACAATGCGATGTGGTGATTGACTTTACCGTGCCTGCTGCAACAGAGCAGCATTTGCAAGCCTGTCAGAAAGCCAATGTGGCGATGGTCATTGGCACAACAGGTTTTAATGACGCACAAAAAGCCTTGCTTGATGAAACATCGAAATCAATTCCTGTGGTCTATGCTGCGAACTATTCAGTCGGTGTCAATGTGTCGATCAAACTGCTCGAGCTTGCGGCAAAAGCCTTTGGCGATACGGTCGATATCGAAGTGGTTGAAGCACATCACCGTCACAAAGTCGATGCACCATCTGGTACAGCATTGATGATGGGTGAAGCCGTTGCCGGTGCACTTGGACGTGATCTCAAAGAAGTTGCAGTCTATGGTCGGGAAGGCATCACAGGTGCACGTGATCGTCAAACCATTGGTTTTGAAACCATTCGTGGTGGTGATATCGTGGGTGAGCATAATGTGATGTTCATTGGTGAAGGTGAGCGATTGGAAATCAAACACATGGCAACCAGTCGGATGAACTTCGCTGGCGGTGCTGTTCGTGCAGCGGCATGGGTGATTGGCAAGTCTGCGACACGCTATGACATGCTTGATGTGCTCGATTTAAAATAGTTCATAATTTCTCCATTTAGCGTGCCATTGATACGTTTTGCAATAAAGTTGTGGTGTGCTTTAACAGAAATGTAGCGGACAAATTCAGGTGGTTTCACTATACTGATCTTCTGAAAATGGTATGTTGAAATCATCTGCATCTAAAGTGTTGTGAAACATTTGCAGAATGAGATTGAAAACAAAAATATTGCACAGCGAAAATATTATTAAATTGGATCACAAGGATATGTTAAAACACCTCAATGCAATTCTCATGTTGCTGTTTATCAGTAGTATGTTGATCAGCACAGCAACCCATGCCAAAAGCAAAGAACGACTCGGTATAAACAAGCAAGGTATTAAAGTTTGGACATATCAAACCAAAGATAATCCAATGCTCGAATATCGTGCGGAAACTGTCTTAGATACGACTCTAGAAAATGCAACAGGTTTGATCTTGGATGTTGAACGTGGCAAAAAGTTGGTGCCATATATGTCTGATATTCAAGTGATTGAGCGTGATGATAAGGCGGGTGAATTTATTATTTATTGCCGAATGGATTTTCCATTTCCGCTGAACGATCGTGACTTAGTCATTCAAGGCAATTACCGCAAAGACAATAATGGTCGCATTATCATTAAGAATAAAGCGATCAACGATCCGCGAGTACCCATTAAGAACAATGTGATCCGCATTACCCATTATGAAGGCGACTGGATCGTGACCAAGCTGAGTGCCAAACAAGTCAAAGTGACCACATCAGGTTTTGCTGATCCTGCGGGTGCGATTCCAACCAGTTTTGTCAACACCTTTGTCGAACAGCAACCCTATCAGATGTTGCAACGCATGAAAGACCAAGTCAAAGCGGTTAATTACACCTTAAAAGACTTACCTTCAGTTTTAAAATAACCTGTCTTGAAATAGTCCAAACAGACGTGTTGCGCTGTGTAATGTATCGGGTAGTATCTACACTCCGTGTTAAACTTTACGGTTTGCAACGGAAAAATGGCACTAAATCGGCTATTTTATTGGTGATTCCGCATTGCATAGCAGAGAAGCGCACATGAACACGATTGCACAATATCCGTTGTATCTTGCCAACAAAGCCGTAAACACAAGTCAACGTTTGGATGTCGATGATAAATATTCTCAGCAAGTTTTTGCCCAAGTGAGCCTTGCGGATGAAAGTTTAGTTGAACAGGCGATTGCTGCCGCAGTTCAAGCCGAGTCGGCAATGGCAAAATTGAAGCCATTTCAAAAACAAGCGATTCTTTTACATTGTGTTGAACAGTTTAAAAAACGTCGTGAAGAGCTGACAGAAGTTTTGATTCTTGAAGGTGGCAAACCACGAAAAGCCGCTCAAGGCGAAGTTGAACGTCTGATTAATACCTTTCAATTAGCTGCAGATGCCACGACACAACTGGCCCAAGGTGATGTCATGCCATTGGCAGTGACGCCTGCTTCGGCACACTATCGAGGTATGGTGCAACATGTACCGATTGGTGCGTTGGCATTAATTAGTCCGTTTAATTTTCCATTGAATTTGACCGCACACAAGATTGCGCCTGCGATCGTGGCGGGCTGTCCATTTGTGCTGAAACCCGCAAGCCTTACACCGATTAGCGCCTTGATTATTGGCGAGATTCTCGCAGAAACGGATTTGCCTGAAGGCGCATTTTCGATCTTGCCAAGCACTCGTGATGCCGCTGATCAGCTGGTGACCGATGACCGCTTAAAGCTGCTCAGTTTCACAGGCTCAGATCAAGTTGGCTGGGATATGAAAGCCCGTGCAGGACGTAAAAAAGTCACACTTGAACTGGGTGGTAATGCAGCGGTGATGATTGAGCCTGATATAGTCATTGATGATGCATTGATTGATCGTCTGATCACTGGTGGTTATGCACACGCAGGGCAGGTCTGTATTAGTGTGCAACGTGTGTTAATTCATCAAGATATTTATGCAGAACTAAAAAATAAACTGGTTGAAAAGCTTCGCAATATCAAAGCACAAGATCCAAAGCAAGATGACACCATCGTTGGGCCAATGATTAAGCACAAAGAAGCAGAGCGCTTAAAACAGTGGTTGGATGAAGCAACTGGCAAAGGTGCGACATTGCTTTTAGGTGGTTCTCTGGATGGTGTGTTGTTTGAGCCGTCGTTATTAGAAGGGGTGAGTCCTGACTGTCAGATTTATAAAGACGAAGCGTTTGGACCAGTGATGATTTTGGAGTCATATTCAGATTTCACAGCGGGCATTGAAAAAATCAATTCAAGCCGATTTGGTCTACAAGCTGGTGTTTATACACAAAATTTAAATAAAATGATGCAGGCATGGGATGAGCTTCATGTAGGCGGTGTGATCATTAATGATGTGCCGACTTTCCGTGTCGACAATATGCCCTATGGTGGTGTCAAAGACTCTGGGCTTGGACGTGAAGGCATTCAATCCGCCATTGCAGATATGCAAGAGCCACGTTTATTGGTCATCAAACAACCCAATTAATCAAAACAAGTTAATCAGAAATTGAAGGAAAAACGGTCATCTTAGTTTTGAGCTTCAAATTCAGTTAAACTAATGACATAGAGTAAATTAGGAACAATCTATGAAAAGTTGGAAGCAACTCAGTACCGCATTGATGGTTTCAGGATCAATCAGCGGCTTCGTGCTACTCAGTGCGACTGCACAAGCAGATATGCTCGGTGTATACGGCAGTGTTGATTATTGGAATCTGCAAGGTGAGTATAACAAAGCACCTCAAGATACAAGTTTAAGAAGCGCAGATAGCTTGTCGCTAGATGACAAAGGGCAAGCCCAAGTTTCATTGGCTTTTGAGCATCCAGTACCATTGATTCCAAACGGAAAAATCCGCTATACAGGGATTGACGTCGATACCGAAGAACAGAACCTTGCAGGTGATGCGCTGTATAATATTGATTTGGATTCAACGGATTTCATTTTGTATTATGAAATTTTAGACAATATCGTCAGCGTCGATGTGGGTGTGGCTGCGAAGCAACTTGAAGGTGATGTGACCTATAACCGTACCGTAGGTGCAGATAAGGTTGAGATTAGTGAAACTGCGCCGATGCTCTATGCATCAGCAGGCGGGAAACTACCATTTACAGGATTGAGTGCAAAGGCTGAGGTGCTTGCAACCAACTATGATGATACGCAAATCACTGATGCATCAGCAGAAATTAAATATAACTTTGTTGAAAATCTATTAATCGATCTTGGTGCGAAAGCAGGCTATCGTATCTTGAATATTGAGCTCGATGATCAAGATGGTTTTGATACAAAGTTTGATTTTGATGGACCTTATATCGGCTTAGAAGCACATTTTTAATTTAATGGTTTAAAATTAAGATGTTTCAATTCAACTTGTAAGCCAAGATATAATAAAAATGGATGCCTTAGCATCCATTTTTATTTTTACGACTTGGTATTTTAATATTACGTTCCACGTGAAACATTCAAGATCGCTTTTAGAATCGTTGCAAAATTATAATGTATTCCAAAATTGACGGAATGATTTTGCGGTATTGATCCAATGCTGTTTGGCAGATTGATGAATCGTCGTCATATTGATAAAGCCGTGTGGCTGATCTGCGATATTCACAAAATGGGTTTTTACCCCTGCATGTTTGAGCTTTTGTGAATACAGCTCGCCTTCGTCATGTAACACATCAAACTCAGCTGTCATCACGTATGCAGGTGCTAGGCCTTCGAGTTTACCAAATAGCGGTGAGATAATCGGATCATCAAGTTCAACTTCGTGTCGATCAGGATAAAATGCAGTGACATGATCGATATCTTCACCAGTCAGCACTAAGCCATCTTTATATTTGTAGAATGAAGAATAACGACTTTTAAAGTCAACCGCAGGGTAGATGAGCAGCTGTGATTGTGGTGCAAATGGTTGATTTTTAGTGACTTGTGCGACCACTGCACTAATATTTCCACCTGCGCTGTCACCTGCTATGGCGATACGATTCGGTGCAATGTTAAATTCTTTTTGATGTTCAAAAGCCCACTCTAGTGCCTCAACACAGCATTTGATCATCTGCTGTGGTGAATGCTCTGGAGCAAGCGGATAATCGATGCTCAGCACTTGTACATTGGCGTGTTTTGCTAGCAGTCGACAAGCCTCATCATGCGTATTTAATCCGCCAACCACAAAACCACCGCCATGATAGAACACGATCATCGGCAAAGTTTGTTTTGGATTAGGGTGATAATGTCGAGCTGGTGTCATGCCCGAATCAAGTGGTAAATGTAAATCTTTGACCTGGGCGATTTTGGTTGGGTTGCTTTGAAACGCAGTCATTTGATCGAGAAAAAGTTTTCGACTTTTTTGATAATCTGCTTTGACAAAACCCGAGTGTCCTTGTTTGTGCTGTACCGCTAAAATACATTGATAAAACGGATGAAGTGCTGCAAATGGATAATGATAACCAAGCATACGGGCAAGTCTGCGTTGAACGGGTTTAGGTGCACGGTCAATGGCTTTGGCACTGTGTCCTTGCGTTTTTAGCATGAGCTTTTGCAGATCAAATAGCTTACTCATAATTACTCCATATTGCTGTTTTTCTTGTCATAAAATAGCTGTGCTCTACACTGTTTATCCATAGTTGCACAGTTCGGTAAATCTCGTTGCACAAGGCACGTCGATTCTATACAGAGCATCGCATATTGCGCTTTAAGCTTGAGATAAAGTCAATACAATAACTTGAAAACTTGCATTGTCAAGTTTAAGTTTTATGAATTGATGAATAAAAATAGGAGGAATGACCATGTATAAGATCGTTTTGGTATCATTGGTCACTGCAATCTCAGCAGTAGGTTGTGTGGTTGCACCAACTGATTATGAACGCTATCCACGGTCAGGCGGAGTATATGGATATCCAGATCGCTACCCTGATGGGCGTTATGACAACCGTAGAGAATATGAGCGCCAACGTCAGTATGAAATAGATCGAGCTCGTCAGCGTCAGATTGAATATCTAGAGCGTCAAGAGCGTCTTGAACGAGAGCGTGACCGTAAAAAGCATTATGAACAACAACGCCAACGTGCTGAGTGGGAACGTAAACATCGGGAACAACAGGCTCGTGAAGAACGTGCAAGACAAGATAAAGCACGTTTAGAACGTGAACGCCGAGATCGTCTTGAAGCACAGCGCAAAGCGCAAGCAGAGAAAAAGCGTTATCAAGAGCAACGTGAACGTGCAGAGCGAGAGCGTAAAGCACGAGAAAAAGCGAAGCATGAACATGAGCGCAAAGAACGTCTTGAACGACAACGTGATCAAGCACGTGACAAAGCGGAAGAGCAACGCAAACGGTTGATCGAAGCGAAAGAACGGGCGGATAGAGCACGATTTGAACGAATCCACCGATAAGCTACGGTGAATCATTTGAAAAAATATTTGGTGCTAGTTTATTGAAATTAAATTAAAAAAATGATTGTTGCATAAAACTTAATCGACAATCATACCCTGAATATTAAAAAAAATCTCGCAATTATGATAATCTGCGGCATTTTTTACAGTATGCTACTGATGAAGCATCGAAGGTATAAGGGGATTTCTGTGGCCAAACAACGTGAAAGTCAGCGTGAAAATTGGTCTGCCCGATCGGGATTTATATTAGCTGCCATTGGATCGGCGGTTGGATTGGGTAATATTTGGCGCTTTCCATATGTAACATATGAAAATGGTGGTGGTGCATTTTTGGTACCGTACCTGATTGCGCTATTCACAGCGGGTTTACCACTTTTGTTCTTAGACTATGCCATCGGGCATAAATATCGTGGCGCACCGCCAACTGCCTATAAAAAAGTGTTTAAACCGATGGAATCTGTCGGTTGGTGGCAGGTTATGGTGACACTGGCGATCGGTGTGTATTACGCCAGCGTTTTGTCATGGGCGGGGAGTTATATTTTCCTGTCATGGGGGCAGAAGTGGGGTGAGGATACAGAAGCATTTTTCTTCAATACCTATTTGCAAACAGGTGAAGGTTTAGCACTCGGCTTTGTACCGCATTTATTTTTAGGGTTGCTTATTATTTGGGCAGTGACCATGTTCATCCTCTATGGTGGTATCAAAAAAGGGGTAGAGGTTGCCAATAAAATCTTTATTCCATTATTGATTGTGTTATTTACCATTTTGGTGATCCAAGCGTTACGTTTGCCTGGTGCAACGGTTGGCTTGAATGCGTTATTTACACCAGACTGGGCGGCGATGGCGAATTATAAAGTATGGCTTGCAGCATATGGGCACATCTTCTTCTCTCTTTCTGTCGGTTTTGGCATCATGCTGACCTATGCATCTTATTTAAAACCAAAATCCAATGTTGCGGGATCGGGCGTCGTGGTCGGACTTGCCAACTCGTCGTTTGAACTTCTTGCAGGGATTGGTGTATTTGCGGCGCTTGGCTTTATGGCGCAAAGCGCAGGCGTTGACTTTAAAGAAGTGGTCAGTGGCGGGATTGGTTTGGCATTTATTGCCTTTCCAAAGTTGATTTCAAGTCTTGGCGCTGGTGCAGATTTATTCGGCTTCTTGTTCTTTACATCACTCGTTGTTGCAGGGATCACCTCAATGGTAAGTATCTTGCAAGTGCCGATCAGTGCGTTTCAAGATAAGCTAGGCTGGTCACGCAAAAAGTCTGTGACAATCATTGCAGGCGGTTCGGCAGTGATTTCAATTCTGCTGTTCTCAACACATAGTGCCATCAAGTTTGTCGATATTATTGATCACTTTGCCAATAATATCGGTATCGTCTTTGGTGCATTGATGTCGATCGTGATGATCACTTGGTTTAAACGTTCGAAATTGCCTGAGCTTGAGCAACATATCAATGCGATCTCAAGTATTCAACTGGGTCAAGGCTGGCGCTTTATGTTGACTGTGGTGACACCATTGACGCTTTTAGTTGCATTTGTATTGTCACTGATTGCGTTGATCACGACGGGTTATGGTGATTATCCAGTATTTATGCAACTCATCTTTGGTTGGGGTATCGTGCTGATGTTTATACTCGGTGCGCTTGCGCTTAGCCGATTGAAAGATCGTCAATAAGGGAAAAGGAGAGCATATATGTCTAGTATTGCATTAATTATGATGATTATTTCAATCGTTGTGTTGTGGGGTGGATTGGCGATGGCAATGGTGCATTTGTCCAAACATCCTGATCCTGAAGACTAATTCATAAACAATGTTTAAAATTGATGATGAAAAGTCAAAGGATGAAGCGATAAGCATCATGAAAATTTCTTATCAAAGTTTTAAATGATAACGCTTATCACTTGTTGATAATTTAGGTTAGAATAAGCCGATCTTAGAGTCGGTCAGTCACTCATAATGTCAGATTTTTTCAATTCCAATGTATTGATCGCCTTTCTTGTCACGGTGTTGGCAAGCTTGGCGACCGTCGTTGGCGGTGCATTGGTATTATTTTTTAAACAGCCGAGCCCTCGGCTGCTTTCTTTTGGTCTAGCGTTTGCTGGCGGGGCGATGGTCTATGTATCGCTGACCGAGATTCTCACCAAATCTGTTGATTCATTCTCGCAATCGTATGATGAGCAAATTGGCTTTGCCTTTGGGACCTTTGCGTTCCTAGCGGGAATTCTAGTGGTCATTTTGTTGGATCGGTTTATACCGAATCCGCACGATGCCTTAGACCGTGCGCATTTAAGTGCTGAGAATGATACAGGGCTGTATCGTACGGGTTTACTGACTTTGTTTGCCATTACTGCACATAATTTTCCTGAAGGTTTGGCGACGTTCTTTGCCACTTTAGAAAATGCCACACTAGGCGTGCCTCTCGCCGCTGCGATTGCGATTCATAATATTCCAGAAGGCATTGCTATCGCTGTACCTGTCTATGCGGCAACGAAAAGCAAATCGAAGGCGCTCTTGGCGAGTTTTGTTTCAGGTCTTGCTGAGCCGATGGGTGCATTGATTGGCTATAGCATTCTTGCGCCTTTTATGAATCCAGTCGTTTTCGGTACCGTTTTTGGCTTGATTGCAGGGGTGATGGTGTTCTTGGCACTCGATGAGCTACTTCCCGCGGCGAAGCGTTACTCCAAAGGGCATGAAACGGTCTATGGTTTGGTCACAGGCATGTCGACGCTGGCGATTAGTCTTGTGCTATTTAAGTTTATGTAAAATCGTCAGGCAATAAAAAGCATCGTTCACTACGAACGATGCTTTTTGATTTTGAGCGATTGTATTTTAAGTTTTCGGCTTTTAAATCTTCTCAATCAAACAATAGTAGAAACCATCGCCACCACCTTGTTGTGGTAAAAGCTGACGACCATATTGTTGTGCAATCCCCCAATCGACATTAATTTCGATATGTTTTGCATCGGCATGTTGCGCGAAGAAATTTTGCATTTGCACTTCATTCTCTGCCTTTAAAATCGAACAAGTGATATAGAGCATTTGTCCGCCGACTTTGAGCTGCTGCCACATATTCTCTAAAATTTCAGTTTGGATCGCAGTGGTTTGTGCAATATCCGTCGATTGACGAAGTAGGCGAATATCAGGATGACGACGCAATACACCAATCGCTGTGCACGGTGCATCAATAATAATGCAATCAGCTTCGGTAGCATCCGATGATTCATTAATTTGCCATGAGGTTGCATCTGCACAAACCACATTCACTGGCTCTGCATGCTCTGATGAAGCGAGTTGAAGGCGGATGAGATTGTCATGTACACGTTGCAGTCGGCTTTCGACATTATCCAGTGCAATGAGTTGCTGTGGGCGATATTTTTCTAAAAGATGTGCTGTCTTGCCACCAGGTGCAGCGCAGGCATCGACTACGATTTTGCCATTCAGATTTGGTAACAGCGAAACGCAAAGCTGTGCATGTTCATCTTGTACCGAAAACCAACCTTTGTCATAACTCGGTAGGGCAGGAATACTGACGCTTTGCTCAAGGCGAATACCGACCTCTGAGATACTACTCGCACTCGCCTCGATCCCTGCAAGTTGCAGTTGTTTCAGATAGGCATCACGCCCAATCTGACGGTGATTCACTCGTAGAAATAAAGGTGCAGGCTGACGTAGAACTTGTGCAAGCTCGGGCAGTTGCTCCGCCCAATCTTTATTTAATCGTTTATACAACCAACTCGGTAAACCATGCGCTTGCTCAAGCTCGGTGGTGAGCTGTTCACGCTCACGAGTGGCACGGCGCAAGATGGCATTGATTACGCCACTCGCCGACTCAAAACCAAGCTGTTTAACCGCTTCAACGGTTTCAGAAATCGCTGCATGATCGGCGATGCGTGTATAAAACAGTTGATACAATCCCAAATAAATCGCCACTTCAAGCTGTGGATCGCTCAGTGGTTTATTCAGCATCGGTAGACTAATGCTTTTTAGTGCATACCAATGTCGGAGCACGCCAAAACTCAACTCATGCATCAAGCCACGATCTTTTTCTTCGACCAATTCAAAATACTTCTCTTGAATCTCAGATAGTGAACGACCTAGTTGTACTTGGGTTAATAGTCGAACCAGCTGGGCACGCAGATTTAAACGACTGCCAGTTTTTACACTGCTATTTTTTGCATCGCCACTTTTTACAGTATCTTGCGATTTATTCTGCTGTTTGGTTTGGCTTTGCGGTTTGGCATAGGTTTTATAAAAACTTGGTTTTGGACGCTGATTCATGAGAGGACTTGTCCAATGTTGAGTTTTTGAGTTTGCAGGATTTGCAGGCTATTTAACGCCTTGCCACCTGCCCATTGCAAACTGGTGAGACGAAGCACAGTTCCTGCGCCACAAGCAACGTCGATACCGTGTTTATCGATGCTGAGTATTTCACCATAGGTCTTGCTGTGCGATTGATTCGTCAGTTCAGCCGACCATACTCTTAAAGGCGGATTATTGGCATCAGTCTGACAGAAACACACTGGCCACGGATTAAAAGCACGAATTTGACGGTCGATAGTTTCTGCGGCTTGTGCCCAATCGATTTTTGCTTCGTTTTTGACGATCTTGTGCGCATAGTTGGTGAGTGACTCATCTTGCACTTCACGTTTGGCTTGATAGCTCTCTAAGGTGGAAATATCGGATAATACTTCACAAATCGCTTCTGCACCAAGTGTTGCTAGGCGATCATGCAAATGTGCAGACGTATCTGTTACAGTGATTTCCGTGCTGACTTTATACAGCATATCACCCGTATCCAAGCCTTTTGCCATCTGCATAATGGTCACCCCTGTTGACGCATCACCTGCAAGAATCGCTCGCTGAATCGGTGCTGCACCACGCCAACGAGGAAGCAATGAGGCATGGATATTTAAGCATCCGTATTTCGGCGTATCTAAAACCACTTGCGGTAGAATCAAACCATAGGCAGCCACCACCATCACGTCAGCATTTAACTCGGCAAGTGCTTGCTGTGCTTCGATGCCTGCATCTTCGCTACTTTTAAAATGTAAAGGCTGACGCACTGGTAAATTGTGCTCGAGCGCCAACGTTTTTACAGGAGAAGCCGTGAGCTTTTGCCCACGTCCCGCAGGACGGTCAGGCTGCGTATAGACCGCAACGATCTCATGATCAGTCTTGAGTAAAGCGGCTAGGGCTGCGGCAGCAAAATCAGGTGTGCCTGCAAAAATGATTTTCATGTGTATCCAAAAATGGGTAGGATAAGAAGTTGCTTTATTATAGCGAAAATGATGCAACTGATGGTCGCTAATCGTGAGGCTTGTACACAAATAGGTTTTAGAAAATAAAAAATCAAAATATGGGGGGAGTTATGGATGATCGAACGACTGCTTTAAAAAATCAAAATTACTATGCAGTGCTGAAGGAGCTGTCACCAAGAGGTAATCGTCATTTACTGTTTGGGTTCGGTTTTGTCATCTTGTTGATTTCGATCTTGTTGCCTTTGGAAAGTTATTCAGGATTTACCAATGTTGGTCAATCTGAGGTATTAACAATAAAGCATCGCATACTTTTTGATGTGCTCAATGGTTTAATTATTTTGGTGAATATTTATGCGATTATGATGTATAAATTGAAAGGCTTATCACCAACGCTGATGAGAAATATTGCGTTGTATTATCACGAAATAAAGCACAAGAAAAAGTTTAAAAGATCTTATATGTACATTTTTATGATGTACCTTGCACTATATTTTTCCATGTTTCTGTTCTTTATATTTTTCACTGCTGATGGCTCAATTAGTGGTTCTGGGCGAAGGAGCTTAGAGGGTTTTTATTACGGGTACATCTGTTTTTCTTTATTGTTTGCGTGTGCGGTGTATTACACATTTGCGAATTTTGCCATGGTAACCATGGCGATGTTTGCGTTGAGGAAATATGTGAAATAAAAGTGAGTAATTTTTTTTAAGGGAAAGCGATATCAAAATACACTGCTTTAAAACTAAGATGTAATGATTAACAACTTTCCATTATTCAAATCTTTAAAAAATGTTGTATAAAGCGGTATAGATTAACGATATTTTTGGTATTACCAATGGCAACAGAAAACGAGAAAGACTCCCCAACCATCGTCGTTGATGAGGATCATCCCGAACAGGAAAAATACGAGCTTCTCAAAGAAAAACTACGCTATAAACAGGCCAAACGGGAAAATGCTCGAAAAATCGATCACAAACAAGTCCGTCTAAATATCCAAGCAGATGCTCTGCCGACCAAAACCTATTTCATCATGAATGCGCTGTCTGCGGTGATTGCATCGTATGGTCTATTGGCGAACTCGGCGGCGGTGGTGATCGGTGCAATGTTAGTAGCGATGATGCTGGGGCCGATCTCTGGCGTGGCGCTATCGTTCATCGATAGTCGTTGGATATTGTTCCGCACGGCGATGGGCACTTTGCTCATGGGTGTGGTGATGATCTTTGCCGTCGGTGTAGTCATTGGTTTCGTCCATCATGATATGCCAATGACTACGGAAATCCTCTCTAGAACCCAGCCAACAGTGATTGATTTGATGATCGCATTGGCGGGCGGGGCAGCAGGTGCTTTCGCTTCGGTGTCGCCTCGACTGTCTGTTGCAGTTGTCGGTGTTGCGGTAGCAACTGCATTAGTACCACCTTTGGCAGCCAGTGGCGTGTTATTTGCGCATTTTCAATGGCAAAACTCAGGTAATGCCTTTTTATTGGCAGTGACCAACATGGTGGCAATCCAAATCAGTTCATCATTAGTGCTGTGGATCGCAGGATTTCGCCGAGGCTCGGAAGAAGAGCTACAAAGCAATGTTTTAGAATTTATCAAACGAAACATATGGAGCTTATTGGTTTTGGCAGTGCTTGCGGTATACTTGAGTTTTAACTTGACGCAACGGGTCAAATTGCAACTTTACGAAACCTCTGTCAGTGAGATCGTCAAAGCCAAGCTCAATGATGACAATAATATTATTGATGCGGTGGTGTTTGATCAGAAGCCAAAATTCACTCTGGTCCGTGTGGTGATTCGAGGTGATCACGAACCAAGTACTACGCAGCTTGCTGAAGTGGCGGAAGTGCTCAGTCAAGATAACCGAGGCATGCCAACCAAATTGCAAGTGCGCTTTATTCCTGTGACGATTTTACAAACTGAAGGAATTGATGATGTGGAGCTGTCGCCTCGACAAGCACAAAGCATTTCTTTGCAGACAACAAATTAATTGAAAATTGATATTTAACAATTGCAAGTCCGTAAATGCGCTAGATTTGATCAGAAAAAATTGATAATTCAGCGTATTATCAAGATTGTCTATAACAGACGGACAACATCATCATGAATTATTATTGTGTATTCTGTGAATCTGTACAGCTTTTTTGAAATGGAATATTTGGATTTGTCGTACATTTGAAAAATCAATTTTCATTTCTATTCGGCTACATATGATTCGATTTTATTTTTAGACATAACAAAGCATGGGGGAAATATGTCTTCCAAATCAAACTCTTGGTTTGCGAATGTCAATCCCAATGTGTTCTTTAGCACAGTGATTGTCATTGCGATTTTTCTGGGTATGGTGCTGATTGTACCTGACACTTTTGCATCGATAACGCAATTTCTAAGTACATGGATTACCACATCATTTAGTTGGTTCTATGTACTTGCTGTTGCCATTTTCTTAATTTTATTGGCTTATTTTGCGCTATCTGATGTGGGCAAAATCAAGCTCGGTCCAGACCACAGCCAGCCCGATTACAACAACAAGTCATGGTTTGCCATGTTGTTTACTGCGGGGATGGGTATTGGTCTGATGTTCTTTGGTGTGGCTGAGCCGATCATGCATTATGCCAGTCCACCAACGGGTGATCCTGAAACGGTGATTGCTGCACGTCAAGCAATGCGTGTGACGTTTTTCCACTGGGGGATACATGCTTGGGGCATTTATGCGCTCGTAGCACTGTCCTTATCGTATTTTGCTTATCGACACAACTTACCACTGAAAATCCGTTCTGCACTGTATCCAATGATCGGTAAACGCATTCATGGGCCGATTGGTGATGGTGTGGATACCTTTGCCACCATTGGTACGGTATTTGGTGTAGCAACGACATTAGGTCTTGGTGTGACGCAAATTAACTCGGGTTTGAGTTATTTGCTTGGGATTGAGATTTCAACGACTTCACAGGTGTGGTTGATTATTATCGTCAGTATCATGGCATCAATATCAGTGGTTCTTGGCGTTGATAAAGGCATTAAGCGTCTTTCTGAGCTGAATTTGATTTTGGCTGTCAGTTTGTTGCTCTTTGTATTTATTGCTGGTCCAACGATTTATTTGTTGCAGACGACTTTGCAAAACGTCGGTGATTATCTCAGTAATCTTTTCCACATGACCTTTAACCTTTACGCCTATCAGCCAAACGGTTGGATCGGCGGTTGGACGATATTCTACTGGGCTTGGTGGATTTCTTGGTCACCATTCGTGGGCATGTTTATTGCGCGTGTATCTCGTGGACGCACTATTCGTGAGTTCATCGTCGGGGTAATGTTGATTCCAACAGGCTTTACCTTAATTTGGATGGGCTTTATGGGTAATGCAGGGTTATTTAATATCTTGCATAAAGGTCAACAAAGCCTATTGACGGCGACGCAACAAGACTCATCAATGGCATTGTTTGAGTTCTTGTCAATGATGCCGCTGGGTGGCGTATTCCAAGTCTTGGCAACGGTGTTGATCATTTTGTTCTTTGTCACGTCAGCCGATTCTGGTGCGTTGGTGATGGATTATTTGACGGCAAAATCTGACAATTCGCCTGCGTGGCAACGACTATTTTGGACTGCATTGGTGGCATTCTTAGCGATTGTCTTACTTATCGCGGGTGGTCTAAAAGCCTTGCAATCTGCAACCATCATGAGCGCATTGCCGTTCACCTTCATTATGCTATTGATCTGTATTGGCTTGGTTAAAGCACTCAAAGTCGATGTGACACGGATGCATGCCTTACAAGATGCACGGACGACACCGTATGCGCTGAAAAATCCACGCAGTTGGGAACAGCGTTTGGGCTTGATCATGCATTATCCACATAGCCAAGTGGAAGTTGAGCAGTTCATTCAAACCACGGTGAAGCAAGCTTTTGACTATATGGATAAAGAGTTTGGTAGTCGTAATCTTGAAGTGGAAATCAGCCAAGTAGACGGTGGACTGCAACTTAGCGTAGATCATCATAAAGAGATTAACTTTATCTACCAAGTCGTTGCGCAATCGACTACACCACCAAGCTTTTTGACGGAAGAAAGCAAAAACGAAGTGGAATATTACCAAGCGGAAGTGTTCTTACGTGAAGGTGGTCAGCACTATGACGTGATGGATTGGACAGTTGATGACATTTTGCAAGACATCATTGACCAATATGAACGTCACTTACACTTCTTGAGTGTGGTGCGTTGATCTCGTTACGCTGAAATCTCATCATTTTAAAAAGCCATTCGAGCCATCGGGTGGCTTTTTCATATCAACTATAATTTTTTAAGTAGTGAAAAATCGAAACTCAGAAAATTTCAATGGAGAAAAACCGTTACGGCAATGAATCTAGTACAAATTCTTGCCTTAGGTAAATAGGGTTAGTTAATTGGATGTGCTATATTTTTCTCCAAAATACGTGCGCTTCAAAGCTGAGCGACAATAGATATAACACAGGTGTAAGTTTCATGGCGCAATTTGCAGTAATTGGCTTAGGCAGTTTCGGGATGACGGTTGCCACCGAATTGGCATCGCTCAAGCATGATGTGATCGGGGTCGATCTGATCAAAAAAAATGTCGAGAATATTTCAGACAAACTGACACATGCCGTGATCGCCGATGCCACCGATGAATCTGTGCTCAAAGAACTAAATGTTCAAAGTAGTGACGCTGTCGTAGTCGCAATCGGTGAAGACATCGAAGCCAGTATTTTGTGTGTTTTACACTTGAAAAATATGGGTGTGGAAAATATCTGGGTCAAAGCCAAAACTAGTGCGCATCATATGATTTTGTCACATTTTAAAATCAAAAAAATTATCCATCCTGAAGAAGATATGGGTGTGCGTGTGGCACAAGCTTTGAATTATCCCTGGGTCAGTCGTTATATGTCGCTTGGCGATGATCACTACATCGTCAAAGTGGTGATTCCGCTACATCTGCGTGGGGTCAATCTGCTTGGATTGATCAATAAAGCCAATGACATCACCATTGTGCTATTGAAGCGACAACAGCAAGTGGTGTGTCATATCGATCCTGATACGACATTGGAGCTCAATGATATTTTGGTTTTGGAAGGGCCGTTAAAAGAGTTGAAAAAGCTCTCAAACCGATTCTTACAAGCCTAAAAACGACTTCAAAAAATCTCACAGTATCATTTTATGAAAGCACTTAACCTGAAAAATAAAATCGTCAATCTCAGTCCGCCAAGCATGTTGGCATTGGGATTTTTTAGTTTTATTGTGATGGGGACGATTCTGTTGATGTTGCCTGTGTCGCATCATGGCGATTTATCGTTTATGACCGCATTTTTTACGGCGACTTCTGCGGTGACTATTACAGGTTTGTCCGTGGTATCGATCAATGAAACCTATACGGTGTTTGGTCAGTTGATGATTTTGCTGATGATTCAGGCGGGGGGATTAGGCTTCATTACCTTTGCGATCTTGGCGGCACTAAGCTTGTCTCCCAAGATCGGCTTAAAACAGCAAATTTTTGCGCAAAATGCCTTAGGGCAGACCAGTCTACATAATGTCACTTTCATTGCCAAAGGCGTGTTGATCTACACTTTATTCTTTGAGGCGATTGGATTTTTCTTTTTATTGGCGGCGTGGTATCCGCAGTTTGGCTTGTCACATAGTGCCTACTATGCCTTGTTTTATAGTGTGTCTGCTTTTAACAATGCCGGCTTTACGCTATTCAATAATAGTCTGATGGACTTTCAGAATAATTTTCTATTGTGTATGACGGTAAGCTCTTTGTACATTTTGGGTGGGATTGGTTTTGTGGTGTTTATGGACATTAAACAAGCCAAAGTGTGGCGTAAGCTCACCATTAATTCGAAAGTGATTTTGTCCAGTGTTTTAATTATTAACCTGATTGCATTTGTGGGGCTGTGGGCGCTTGAGGCAAATAATCCCAATACCCTTGGCAATATGAATAATGTACAGCAAGCCACCCATGCGTGGTTTCAGGCGACTGTGCCGAGATCGTCAGGTTTTAATAGTGTCGATACTGCATCGATGACCAATGCATCCACTTTCCTTATGATGTTGCTGATGTTTATTGGTGGCGGATCATTAAGTACCGCAGGTGGGATCAAAGTCGGGACATTTGTGATTTTGCTCCTTAGCGTGATTTCATTCTTGCGTCGTAATGATGAAACCATCGTATTCGAGCGTTCGATCTCTCATGAAATGACCTTTAAGGCATTGGCAGTCACTTTGATTACCTGCTTTTTTATTGTGTCTGGCATGTTTTTGTTGTTGATCTTTGAGCCTGAGCAAGACTTTATTGATGTGGTGTTTGAGGTGTTATCAGCGGCATGTACTGTCGGTTTGTCTCGGGGCATCACCGCTGAGTTGCACAACGGCAGTTTATTGACCTTGATTTTCTTAATGTACGCAGGACGACTTGGGCCGTTGACTTTGGTTTATCTGATCGCCACGCCGAAGAAAAGTCGTGTGCAATATCCATCTGCCGATATTCAGATTGGTTAATTTATTCGCTTTATAATTTTGAGAATGGTGCGAAATCACCTTTCATCATGATCAAAACTGACTTTAATTCCAAAAAAATGATAAAAATTCAGCTTTCAAACGTTCTTGTTGCTTGAATTCCTTTTGCTTTGCCCATACTCATCAAGCAATCGTTATTTTATTTTTAGATGAACACTGCAGTTTCGCATCATGTTTGATCGCAACAACGCTTTGAGGACTGCTATGTTTGACTTTTTTAAACGGAGAACATCAATGGCAACTGAGCACAATGAGCAAGCTCAAGATCAGACTGTAGCTCAAGAACAAGATCTTGAGAATACAGAAACCAATGAAAATGCTGAAGAAGTGACAGTAGAAGATTTACAAGCGCAAATTGGCAAATTGGCAGAAAGCCTAAAGCTGGAAAAAGCCCGCGCTGCCAATGCGATTTATGAATCTGAAAAGGTCAAAGAACGCCTTGAACGTGAAGCGGACACAGCGAAAAAATTTGCTTTAGAAAAATTCGCCAAAGGCTTGCTTGAATCGGTGGATAACCTTGAACGTGCCATCCAAGCCGCAGGTGAAGAAAAAACGCCACTACTTGAAGGTGTCGAGCTGACTTTAAAATCACTACTCAGCACCCTAGAAAAAAATGGGATTGAAGCAGTCGATGTGGCAAATGGTTTTAATGCAGACCTACATCAAGCGGTTGGTATTGACGCAAATGCCAAAGCAGGCGAGATCGGAAATGTGTTGCAAAAAGGCTACACCCTATCAGGTCGGTTGCTCCGCCCTGCAATGGTTACAGTCGGTCAGTAAGCAGAAAAAACGAGCGCATTTGTAGAAATTTTTCAGCACATTGACTTGAAAAAAAACCAAATGCTCTCATATCGGATAACAAGCAAAACATTGCACAAAATTATTTGAGGAACAAATCAAATGGCTAAAATTATCGGTATTGACTTAGGTACAACCAACTCATGTGTTGCGGTACTCGAAGGCGATAAAGTCAAAGTAATTGAAAACGCTGAAGGCGCACGTACGACACCATCTATCATCGCTTATAAAGACGGCGAAATCTTGGTCGGTCAATCTGCAAAACGTCAAGCAGTGACCAACCCGAAAAACACATTATTCGCCATCAAGCGTTTGATCGGTCGTCGTTATGAAGACCAAGCGGTACAAAAAGACATCGGTCTTGTGCCATACAAAATCATCAAAGCAGACAACGGCGACGCTTGGGTGGATGTGAATGACAAAAAACTTGCACCACAACAAGTTTCTGCTGAAATCTTGAAAAAGATGAAGAAAACAGCGGAAGATTATCTTGGTGAAACTGTGACAGAAGCAGTCGTGACTGTTCCTGCATACTTCAACGATGCACAACGTCAAGCGACTAAAGATGCGGGTAAGATCGCAGGTCTAGACGTAAAACGTATCATCAACGAACCAACGGCTGCGGCACTTGCGTTCGGTATGGACAAGAAAGAAGGCGACCGTAAAGTTGCAGTCTATGACTTGGGTGGTGGTACATTCGACGTATCTATCATTGAAATCGCAGATTTGGACGGTGACCAACAGATTGAAGTATTGTCGACCAACGGTGATACCTTCCTCGGTGGTGAAGACTTTGATAGCGCATTGATTGAATACTTGGTTGAAGAGTTCAAGAAAGATCAAAGCGTCAATCTGAAAAATGATCCATTGGCATTACAACGTCTAAAAGAAGCAGCGGAAAAGGCAAAAATCGAATTGTCTTCTTCGACTTCAACAGAGATCAACTTGCCATATATCACTGCGGATGCGTCTGGTCCAAAACACTTAGTGATCAATGTGACACGTGCCAAACTTGAAAGCCTTGTTGCTGATCTGGTTGCACGTACTATTGAGCCTTGCCGTATCGCACTGAAAGACGCTGGTCTATCATCATCTGAAATCTCTGATGTGATCTTGGTCGGTGGTCAATCTCGTATGCCACTTGTACAACAAAAAGTACAAGAATTCTTCGGCAAAGAGCCACGTAAAGACGTGAACCCTGACGAAGCTGTTGCGATTGGTGCTGCGATTCAAGGTGCGGTATTGTCAGGTGATAAGAACGATGTTCTTCTTCTTGACGTAACACCTTTGACCCTCGGTATCGAAACCATGGGCGGTGTATTGACACCAATCATTGAGAAAAACACCACGATTCCTGCGAAGAAATCTCAAGTGTTCTCAACAGCAGCGGACAACCAACCTGCGGTAGACATTTCGGTCTATCAAGGTGAGCGTAAGATGGCACAACAAAATAAATTGTTGGGCAACTTCCAGCTCGGTGATATCCCACCTGCGCCACGTGGTGTACCGCAAATTGAAGTATCATTCGACATCAATGCCGACGGTATCTTGAAAGTATCTGCAAAAGACAAGAGCACTGGTAAAGAGCAATCGATCCAGATCAAAGCAAACTCTGGTCTATCAGATGACGAGATCGAAGCAATGATTAAAGATGCTGAGGCGAATGCCGAGGAAGATCGCAAGTTTGAAGAATTGGCAAAAGCACGTAACGAAGCGGATGCCTTAATTTCAAGCGCACAAAAAGCAGTGAAAGACCTCGGCGAGCAAGTGACTGATGAAGAAAAAACAGCAGTCGATACCGCAGTGTCTGAGCTTGAAGCAGCAACCAAAGAAAATGATGCGGATGAGATCAAAGCGAAAACTGAAGCATTACAAAACATCTTGATGCCGATCACACAACGTGCGTATGAACAAGCGCAAGGTGCAGCAGGCGGTGCGGGTGCGCAGGACTTCGATCCAAACGCATTCAACCAACAAGCTGGTGGTTCGCAAAAAGCCGATGATGGTGTTGTTGATGCTGAGTTCACTGAAGTGAATGATGATAAAAAGTAAGTCTTAATCAGACTCAAGGAAACGCTCACAATGTGGGCGTTTTTTTATATACTGTGGTTAGTCAATGATGAGAAATAAAATATGAAAACTGATCCAGTAATTACGAAAGCTAAATTAGACTGATAATCATCTTAAGCCTGATTTTTGTTTTTATTGCAGCTGCGATAGATTTTAATAATTAAACATATTGGGAGTTAGATGAATACTTGTTGATACCAAAAATGCAGACTTGGGAATCTGTGATAGTGGGTGTTGTTGGGATTTTATTTACTGCCATCTTGATTGGTTTACTTTTACTCAAATCATGGGCAAGAGTTCTTTATGTTTATGGTTATTTTCCACTCTTACTGATTTATCTAATGCCAAGTTCAGCTTGGTCATTTATGACAGGTATAGCATCTATATTTTCTGAAACTGTGACCACATTGTGGGCATTAATTTGGGACATTCTCATCATGCCAAGTCTACATCAACCTTTATTTTCTAAGCAGAATCAAGACAGCTAATTTTCCTACTCATAAAATTAAAAAAGCTACTTCAATCCTATTGAAAAAACACGGCTGAATCGCCATTGATGAACCATTCAAATATTTTTACTGCAAAAATTTAAAGGAGTTCATCAATGAGCGAGCAAAATGCCTCACAAAAACACAGCTTCCAAGCCGAAGTTGCACAACTACTGCATTTAGTCACGCATTCTTTGTATTCCAATCCAGAAATTTTCCTGCGTGAATTGATTTCCAATGCCTCAGATGCTTGCGACAAATTGCGCTTTGAAGGCATCAATCATCCTGAATATTATGAAGATGCGCCTGATCTACGTGTCCGTGTCAGCCTCGATAAAGACAACAAAACAATCACCATCTCGGACAATGGCATTGGACTTACCGAACAAGAAGCGATTGATAACCTCGGTACGATCGCAAAATCAGGCACCAAAGACTTCATGTCGAAGCTCACAGGCGACCAAAAATCAGATGCACAGCTCATCGGGCAGTTTGGTGTGGGCTTTTATTCAGGCTTTATCGTTGCCGATAAAATCACCGTAGAATCTCGTCGTGCAGGTACGCCAAGCAATGAAGGCGTGCGTTGGGTCAGTAACGGTACAGGCGATTTCGAAGTGACGCAAATCGAAAAGGCAGGTCGTGGTACAGACATCATTTTGCACTTGCGTGATGATGCGCTCGACTATCTTGAAAGCTATAAAGTAAAACAGATCATCAATAAATATTCTGATCACATCAGTTTGCCGATCGAAATGCAAAAAGAAGTATGGCAGGAAGAAGAGGTTGCCGAAGGTGAAGAGCCGAGCAAAGGCGGTGAGATGGTCAAAACCGATGAATGGGAAGCGATCAACTCAGCCAGTGCGCTGTGGACTCGAAGCAAATCAGAAGTGACCGATGAGCAATATGTTGAGTTCTATAAAAATCTGAGCCACGCATTCGATGAGCCTTTGGCATGGTCGCACAACCGTGTTGAGGGCACCACCGAATATACCCAACTGCTCTATATCCCAAGCAAAGCACCGCACGATTTATTTACCCGTGAGTCGAAAGCAGGTATCAAACTCTATGTAAAACGTGTGTTTATCATGGACGATGCGGACAATCTGATTCCAAACTATCTGCGCTTTGTACAAGGTGTGGTGGACAGTGCCGACTTACCGCTCAATGTCAGCCGTGAATTACTGCAAGAAAGCCGTGACGTGAAAACCATTCGTGAAGGTAATGCACGTCGTGTCTTGACCATGATTGATGGCTTGGCAAAATCTGACGATGAAAAAGATCAAGAGAAATTCAAAACCTTCTATGCTGAGTTTGGTTCAGTGATCAAAGAAGGCTTGGGTGAAGACTTTGGTAATCGTGAACGTATCTTGAAACTTTTACGCTTTGCGACCTCGAATAATGACGAGATCAGCACCTCATTGGCAGACTACAAAGCCAATATGAAAGAAGGGCAAAAGGCGATTTATTACGTCACTGCGGATAGCTTGACTACTGCGAAGAACTCGCCACAGCTTGAATTGTTCAAGAAAAAAGGCATTGAAGTGCTGTTGATGGCGGATCGTGTCGATGAGTGGGCGATGAATTTCGTACATGAATTTGACGGTACACCAATGCAAAGTATTGCCAAAGGTGCAGTTGATTTGGGCGATCTACAAGATGCTGAAGAGAAAAAAGCACTGGATGAAGCGACTGAAAAATTCAAACCCGTCGTGGAAAAACTCAGTGACTCATTGAAAGACAAAACTAAAGAAGTGCGCTTGACCAGTCGTTTGGTCGATTCGCCAGCTTGTTTAGTGACGGGTGATGGCGAGCTTTCTCCACAGTTAATCCGTATGCTTAAAGATGCAGGTCAAGCGGTGCCTGAAAGCAAACCAATCTTGGAAATCAATCCATCGCATCCATTGGTACAAAAGCTCGAAGGCAGTGCGCAGTTTGACGATTTAGCCAATGTGATTTTTGACCAAGCCTTGATTGCAGAAGGTGGATTACCTGATAACCCTGCGGAATATGTGAAACGTATCAATAGCTTATTGTTGAAATAATATTCTTCATAGAAATGTGTTTTTGGGGTTTTAGGGGCGTAAGCCCCTAAACTTCCCACATTTTACCAGTCGCCAAAGGCGACTGGTAAAATGTGCTGAAGAATATAATTGTTCTAAATAGATCTACTACTTATATTCGTGTGTCACGATTAACCACTGGGTCTTACGCTTCGATTGAAATATGTTTCAATCTTGCTCAGGTTCGACCTGAGAGATATTATCTCGCAAGGCTTTCGGGATGAGCCATGTATGGCGCAAGGGCAAAACCATTTGTCAGCCGCAAACTCGGTCATATACCAGAATTTATACAATCAGTTTTAAGAACATCATCTTACAGATGGTGTCCTGACCTCGAACAATGCGACTGACACTTCTACGATTCAGATAAATTTTATCAGTCTTACACAAACAATGTTAGTTGAGCTCTAAAGGTTTACTCAATTCTAATTGTTGATCAGCTTTTTGGATTTGATACGACTTTTCTAATGATGGATTGCTTGGATAAGATTTGCCATCAAAAGAGAGTTTGACCTGACCAACACCTTTGCTATACACCGATAGATCAGACCAACCATTATGCGTGCTCGATAGTTGATAAATCGGTGTGTTGGTCACTGTGGTTTTCGTCACTAAAGTCAAACTATGATCATTTTTGGCATGATAAATTAACATCGTGCAACCACCCGAGCCACACCACTCAGTGCCTTGCAGTAGTACTACAGCATCTTTGATCTGATCGCCGTTGAGATCCCGCCATGCTTCGAGATAATCCGTTTTCCCATAACTATGCTCAATCATGCTCGGTAGTAGATGACGTGCTAAATCATGGTCTTTGGTCGCATCATCTTTTAAATCATTATCTTTCAAACCACTATCTTTCAAATCATTCGCCGAAGTATTTTTAATTGGATTAGACGGTGTCGCTTGGGATTGATCTGTGGAAGATTTGTCCGAGGAATCTAGCTGATTGTTGATATTGCTACATGCCATTATGCTGGTTGAGAGCAATGCTAAACTAAAAATTCGATTCATCATCAAACTGTAACCTAAATAATTTAAGCTTTAATTTATAAGAAAAATCTTAGACGACCTGTTTTAAACAGTGAACAAAAATGTAAATGTCGAATAGAAGTATAAGAAAAATGTGAATTACGCCACTTGTGTAAGCAAATGCTTACATGATGAAGTGCATTTGTCGTCTTTGCGGAAGTTAAATAATTTTCTATTATATGCTTATTGAGAGACAGGATGTTTCCAACGCAAAGTACAGGATGTACAGAGTTAGCAGGATGCGACTCAAGCCGAATTCAAAGTAACCTCGACAGGATGTCGGGGTTGTTTTCGTTTTGGGCTATGTAAAATTTATCCTTAAAATATAACTGAGAAGTTTTGAGATTGAAAGTGCTAAATTGTTTGAGTAATAGCACTCAAAACATATTTAGATAAAGTGCTCGACCAAGGCACGGAATATCCCCAAACATAGTCCAATAAAGGCACCAACCACCACACCATTAACTCGGATCATATGTAGATCGCCACCGACTTCGGTTTCGATCTTGTCGATCATCTCATGCGAATCCCACTCATGAATACGCTCACTGATAAAGCGAATCACCTTGTCACTATAGTCGTTGCTGAGTTGTACAGCGATTTGGCTAAAGCGTTGATTAAAGACTTCACGAACGGCTTGATTGCGCTCGACATTTTGTCCAAGTTGCATGATCGCTGCATGAAGATTACTGGCAATGCCTGAGTTTTCTTGCTCCAAATCTTGTTTGATCGCTTGGCAAAGGATCGCCACGGAACTACCAATAAAGTTGACCAATTGCGGGCTTTCGAGCAGTTGGTTTTTACTGTCATCTAATTGAATACTAAGCTCACTGTCATTGTCTGCGAGTTGCTCCATGATACGACGTGCTTGTTCTTCCAATTGCATGCGCCACGGATGTTCAGGATTGCCTAGCATCTGTTCGACTTTTGAGATAAAGGCATTAATCGTGCGCTGTTGCACGTCGATACCAATCCACGTTGCACCTTTGGCAAGTCTGCCGACGCCAAGCTCATAGAATAATTTCTCAGTGAGCTGATAAGTACGCTCAGGATTGTTACGTACCCAGTTGTGCGCCATATCCAAGCCACGTTGCAAGACTTCTTGATGAAAGTCATTGTCTAAGACGGCACGAAGCATTTCACTGAGTAGATGATTGAACTTGGTATTTTTTAACCATTGAACGCTGTTGTCTTGAATGAATTGACTGATTTGATGTTGTTCAACAAATTCAAAAATCTTCGGCACACCGAATTGCACCACATCGACGATCTTTTGACTATTTTGCTGTTGTTGTAGCCATTGCCCAACTGCAAGGCTAAGGTCAATTTTATTTAAACTATTTTGAACGACTGTTGGCGAGAGGAAATTCTCTTGGACAAACCGTCCCATGGATTCGGCAATACGTGCTTTATTTCGTGGGATAATTTCAGTGTGATCACGAAGCAGTTTTGGTAGTGGGATTTTGCCAAATGGATTACGAAAGAGTACCGTGATGGCGTACCAATCGGCGAGTCCACCGACCACACCTGCTTCGGCAGAGAGCATCAAGATATGAATCAGCCAAACATAGTCAGGAAAGATTTTTGCCAAGACCATCAGGATGATCCAACACACGATGGCAACAATTAAGGCGATGGTCGCCAGTTTTCTAGAACGATCTAGGCTTGGAACTTCAACCTCATCATGTGTGTAGTCTGTCATTGGCAATCCATCCTAAGCCATATTTTTATTGTGCGCCTTGTGTATTTTGTGGTGGTGTGGGTGTGATCACCGAACCGTCAGGGCGTAGTCCATATTTTTGACCAATGGCTTGCAGGATACGACGTGCATCGAACGCATCCGCAGGTGCCATATCGGTCTTGAACATTTGAATAGTATAGGCGACTTCAACAGGATCGACATTGACCACATAAGGTGTGTCATAGAATGGATCATGCCAATATGGATGATAAAATGGATCATAAAAACGGTCGTAAAATCCATATGATGAATAATACGGTCGGCTTGGATAAACGACGGTTTGACGCTGTTGTTGCTGTTGGTTCAAGCGATTGGTCGGATCATCAATTACTTTAAACGAATCAAAACCTTGCTGAACGGTAACTTGTGCAGATTTTAGCAGTGCAACTTCTTCGGCATAACCAAATGACGCATCAGGATGGGTGCGGAAGCCGATACGGTAGCTATTTTGATTGAGCGGAATTTCTTGAAATTGACCGAGTTGGTTAAATGTGCGAGGCTGTTTCGGCGTACTTGCACAACCGACCAGTGTTGCCAAAACAATAGAAATTGTTAGACCTTGAATGATTTTAATCGGTTGAAATGATGACATGTCTTGATCTCCACACATATCATTCAGCTTAGCGGAAATATTCGATGATGAAAAATAAATTATGTTAAAAAAGCCACAGTTCAATCTAGAAATGTGGCTTTGGAAAAATTATAGAAACAATATGAATTAACGATACGGTTTAAACAATAACCATAAGTTCAAAAGCAATAATAGGCTAAAGAAAACCAACGACCAAAACGGTAAAGACTGACCTAAGAATGTCCAATCAATCACCGCACATTCACCTGAACCTGACAGCACTTGTTGTAGTACAGCCTGAAATGGCAACGCTTCGACTAAATAGTCTAAGCCAGGACCACAAGATGGCACTTGATCTGCGGGTAAATGTTGAAGCCAAACATGGCGAGCTGCAACACCCACTGACCAACCGATCGCAAGAGTCGAAAGAAGTCCATAAAAGCGTTTTAGCCAGTTATTCATTGGATTGTGTAATAAGGCAATCAGGCTAAATATGCCCATGCCGATCAAGCCGACACGTTGAAATACGCACAGTGGGCAAGGATTTAAACCTTGTACATGTTCCAAAAATAACGCAAAAGCAATGCCGATGACACTGCCTATAAAGAGTAAAGTATGACCTAAACGATAGCTGATACGCATGAATGTTGCTCCGCCAAACGACGATATGGTTTGAGATAATCCGCAAAGCTCGGTTGTGGTTGAGATTCGAGTTGTTGTTGTAATTGTAATGATTCGACTGCATCTTGCTCAAACTGTTTGAGCGTTTCAGGGCCTAAATGATGTGATTGATAAAAATCTTGGTATTGCTTGGCAAGATTTGCGCCAAACGCCCAAGTCCCACCTAACTCACGAGTCTGTTCAAGCATCTGTGCAGAAATGGTTTTTGCAGGATCATTGCTACGTTCAAGCATGAGATTTAAAGCAGACTGATATGGCCTTTCCGAATTATTCGATAACGCTTGATCAAGTGCAATCGCACAATATTGCATAGCCTGTAGTTGCTGTTGCATCCACGCTTGGAAGTTGATCGTGCCATCGAGTTGTTCAATTTCTAGATTTGGCTCACGACCACGTTCGACCACCAACGCTTGATTGCGATCAAGCATGGCTTGTTCATTTTCACTGATTTCTGGACTGTCATTCAGTAAGCAATACAGTGCCAAAGTTTCTAGGAAACTTGCACTCTCTGCATTAATCCCGATCGGGCTAAATGGGTTGACATCGACAGCACGCAGTTCGACATAGGCAACGCCACGTGCTTGTAGGGCATCCGATGGGCTTTCACCTGCTTGAGGTGTTTGCTTTGGACGGATTACGCTGTAGTATTCATTTTCAATTTGCAGTACATGATCATTGATCTGTATAGGATCGCCATTCTCATCATCTAAGCCGAGTGCAGAAAACTCAGGATAGCTCCCTTGAGTTGCTTTACGAATGCCTGTCAAATAACCTGATAAGTCGTTGTAATGAATACCAAGTTGGCGTTGTGCCGAGTTTTGATACCCCAAACTACCCATGCGCAAAGCAGTAGCATGCGGTAGATACATGGTGCCTTTGACCAATTCTTGTAAGTTATGTTCACGTCCACTGACGAAACAACGACATACGCTTGGACTTGCGCCGAGCAAATACAATACCAAAGGAATACGACGTAGAAAATTACGAATTAAACCAAAATAACGATGACTGCGATAATCTTGTAAATTTAAATTTTTTAAAGTCAAATCAGTTTCTTGTAACTGTAATGCTTGGAAAAGCTCATCAGGAAAAGATAGGTTGTAATGTACACCCGAAATCGTTTGCATCCGACGACCATAACGTACAGCCAAACCTTTGCGATATAAGGTTTTAAACTGTCCAAGATTGGATGAACCATATTGTGCAATCGGAATGTTTTCATCCTGACTATCGAGCATACACGGCATGGAAAGCGACCATAGACTTTCACCTTCAGGGAGGTTTTGATAAGTGAATTTATGAATGTCTTTGAGAGCATTTAATGTATCTGCAATGCGTTGTGTCGGTGGTGTAATGAATTCAAGTAGTGCTTCGGAATAATCAGTGGTGATGGATGGATGCGTCAATGCAGCGCCCAATGCCATCGGGTGCGCCTGTTGCGAGAGATAGCCATTGGCTTGCATGCGTAGGCTCTCGCGCTCAATACCTCGTTGCATGCCTTGTAATACATTCACATCGAAATGTGTATTGATCAAGTCAACAGCGTGCTGTGTGGTAGAGGATGGTGTAGACATAGAGCTCTCAAAAGGCAATTGGCGAATCAGCATTGTATTATAGCTGAAATCATTGATATGAAGAAAACCGTATTAAGTACGCTTCATTCAATAACGTTAAAATATTGCATCAGTTTTTAACACAAAGCCATAGGATTAAATAGCATAGATTTGTGATGATAAGTGACCATTTCAATGTATTCAAAACAGTGTGCAAAGGAAGTAAAACAATGCAAGCACAGCAGGTCTTAGATTTTTGGTTTGATGAAGCACATCAGCCATTTTGGTTTGAAAAGTCCGATGCTTTTGATCAACAAATCCATGAACAATTTGGCAATACACATCAACGTGCCAAACAATGCGAGCTATGGGGTTGGCGCAGTTGTGTAGAAGGGCGATTAGCTGAGATCATCGTGCTTGACCAGTTTTCTCGGAATCTATTTCGTGATCATCCCGATGCTTTTGCACAAGATGCAATGGCATTGGCACTTGCGCAAGAAGCGGTGTCGCTCAAGTTAGATCAACAGCTCGATCCTGTACAGCGCAAGTTTCTCTACATGCCTTTTATGCATAGCGAGTCGGCGTATGTGCATGAGTTTGGCTACAAGCTCTTTCAGCGTTTGGGCGATGATTTGACTTTAGATTTTGAAAAACGGCACAAAGACATTATTGACCAATTTGGACGCTATCCACATCGCAATGAGATATTACAACGTGAGTCGACCACCGCAGAATTAGAATTTCTACAACAGCCAAATAGTCGTTTCTAATGATCAACTATTTATTATATTTAGATTTTTTGACAATACACTAAGCCATCAACTGACTGTCAACTTTCATTCCCCAACGTTCATCGAGTTGTAAAGCTTGGAGGGCGTAGCGTGGAATCAAATGAATGTGGAGATGTTCAATGCTTCCTGCATTGATCTGTCCATCACTGAATCCGATGTGAAAGCCATCAGGTTGATAGACCATTTTGACTTCATTACGTGCCAGTTCAAGCAAGATCATAAAGGCTTTGCGATCCTCCTCTGTGGCATCGAAAAATGAAGTGATATGTTGGTGTGGGATGATGAGACAATGTCCTTTGGACACTGGATTTTCATCATAAATGATACGACCAAACTCATTTTGATAAATTACATTGGCATCAATATCTTGGCAAAAAGGGCAATCCTGCATGATGTTCATGATTATTCCTCAACACATATGCTGTTTTATTGTTTATAAAATAAGCGGCGGGTTGAGCAAATATTTATCATTGAAAAATTGTAAGCTAATGCTATGCGTTGCCAATCAGTTGGCAAAAAATCGCAAAACCATTAGCTGTCTGAATTTTTAAATGTTCGTTTTAGGATGCAAAGCCGTTCCCGAGTTTTATTTCAAGACACGATCAAGTAATGCGTAGAGCGCATCCATTGATTCGGCTTCAGCAAGTGCATCGTAGCCTAGATCGACGTCATTCTTGCGTGCGTTTTCATCGGCGGCAGGATTGGTGAAACCGTGTTTTGCGTTTGGATAAAGGTCGACACGATGCTTCACTTTGGCGTTTTGCATTTCTTGTTTGAAGGCTTCGACATCGTCTAGGCTGACCATGCTGTCTTCTTCGCCATGTGCCACCACCACTTCCGCTTTGAATGTGCCTTCTTGTGCAGGAGTTTGTGCGCTGAGATTGGCGTGGAATGTTGCAACGGCTTTTAACTCTGCACCCGAACGTGCTAAATCGAGTGCGACCTTTCCGCCGTAGCAAAATCCGATCGCTGCGATACGAGTTGCATCGACTTCAGGTTGCTCTCGAAGGGTATTGAGTGCTGCCGTAGCTCGATCGACGATGACATTCTCAGGCTCAAAAGTTGCCATCATGTATTCATTGGCTTGACTAGCGTCTTCGGCGATTTTTTTATCGCCATACATGTCAATGGCAAGTGCGGCGAAGCCATATTCTGCAAGCTCTCGGGCACGACTTTCGATATAGTCATTGCGTCCCCACCATTCTGGGCAGACCATCACTGCGGCGAGATTGCTTTTGCCTTCAGGATAGGCAAAGAATCCGACTAAATTCTGTCCTGTGCTGTCTTGATATTGGACTTCTCGGATACGAATGGCTTTTTCTGCTGTACTGTTGAGTGGGCTGTTATCAGTCATGAGTTTTCCTATATTTTCAAAATCACTTCATTTCTTTTAGTTATAAAAACTTAGCACCAAAAAGGCAATCGACTCTGCGTGATTTTATGTTTATAAATGTTTTATCTAAGGTGAAATGATGGGTGAAATGCGCATGATTTGGATTTTTTTTAGGATAGGCGAGTTGCTAAGCTTATAAAAAATATCAGAGGTAAACGATGATGTCAGACACCGCACATTATGCACGCATGGCAAAAGCTATCGCCTATATCCAAGCCAATGTCCAAGCACAACCATCCCTTGAGCAAATCGCCGAACAGGTGCATCTCAGTCCTGCGCATTTTCAGCGGGAGTTTAGCGAATGGGTTGGCACCAGTCCAAAACGATTTTTGCAATATCTGAGTTTGGATTATGCCAAAAGCCAACTGCGTCAGCACAATGCACAGTCGGTATTGGATACGGCATATGCGACTGGGTTATCGAGCCCAAGTCGTCTGCATGATTTATTTGTGCAGATCGAAGGCATGACCCCTGCGGAGTATAAACATGGTGGAAAAGACTTGGAAATCGCTTATCAATTTGCCCAGACTTTGTTTGGCGAGGTGCTGATCGCCTCAACAGCAAAAGGCATTTGTCATTTAACATTTATTCAAGATCGAGAGAGCGCACTGCAAAAGCTCATTGCACAATTTCCCAATGCACAGTTTGTGGAGCAAACAACAGAGTTTCAAACGCAAGCCTTAGCGATTTTTAACCATGAAAATCGGTCAATTGAGCAAATAAAACTACATCTGAAAGGCACGGATTTTCAGCTGAAAGTCTGGTCGAGTTTGCTTAAGATTCCGATGGGCGAAGTGGTGAGTTATGGCGAGGTTGCACATGATATTTCGCAAGACAAGGCAGTACGTGCAGTCGGTTCAGCGATTGGGCGTAATCCTGTGGCGGTGTTAATTCCGTGTCATCGGGTGATTCAGTCTACTGGTGCATTAGGTGGTTATCGTTGGGGGACAGAACGTAAAACGGTGTTGATCGGTTGGGAAGGAGCGCAAAAACATGCTTTATGATTTAGTTAACTGAAAAGCTTATGAAAGATTTTTGAAGAAATGAAAGCAGGTAGTATCAAAATGTATAAGGCTGATGGTAATATCGTTGGTTACGTCAGGTGTAGATGTGCTATGTTTGAGATTCAGGCCTGAATATGTTTCGTATATGAATTTTATGTTAAATCACTGATGTTTGATCCTAGAATAATATTATGAATTGCTTTTATCTCTTCCTCTTTTTGAGCTTGAAACTTTCCATAAGTTGAAAAATGTAAATGCTTATAAATTAAAGGTTTTTTCTCATGAAAAATTTTAAGAGCATGTCCTTCTATTTGTTTAGCATTATTCATCCATGAAAATATAGATGTTTTTTTCATTAATTTAAAAACAGCATCAGAGATAAATACAGCTTTAGTGTGTTCTGAAAAAATGGCTTTATGAATGTATTGTAGATGATTTTTATCAAGATCAGAGCTTTTCAAATCATTTCTACCAGTTGTGGGAAGATGAAGAAGCTCGATAAATGAAATACGAGAAATATCTTTGCAAGAAAGTCTAATTTTTGAAAATTCTTTATGGTATTTTCGCCCATCTCCTTTATATCCATCTAATAAAAAAGGATGATGTACATTGTATTTCTGCCAAAATGAAATAGCATCCTCATGATATTCAATGATTTTAGAAAATATTTTTTGTTCTTCAATATTTGGAGCGTAATTGGCATCTAAACCAATAAATAAAAACTCTGCTTGAGTAGGACAACATCCCTGATAAGGTTTTTGGCGGAAAGCGTGAATTAGTTTTTCACTTGGATGAGCGTTATACATATTTTTATCAGTAGACGTATCCGATATAGACACGAACATATTAAACCGTCCGCTAAGGAAATTGCAAAAGTGCGTATTCTAAAAGCGGACATTTCTATTTTGGAGTTACAAGTCGACTTCGCATAAGCACCATTATGTTAAATAGAGGGAAAATCTATTTTTAAAGTGATAAAATTATTGTAGTTATTTTAAGAATAGCTGCTTTTGATACTTGATCATCTATCCTA